>FWPU01000378.1_pt1 | contig 142576 bp, 122 predicted proteins | sample 2228361 | NCBI WGS metagenome assembly FWPU01 (sample SAMEA103939777, study PRJEB20133) | metagenome | reverse complement strand
CAAGCTGGCACTCTGGCAGGGCAACACCGCTTCGGATGTGATGGGGTTCGGGATTGCTCCGAATCAGTTTCGAATCCACCTGCACAACCCCGCGAATCGCTTCTCATTTCTGGATGCGCCAAATGGAAGCGAGATTTTCACCATTTACGGCAACGGCGACCTTCGGGTAGCCGATGATCGGAGTATCTTTGGCTTAGACCAGCTGGTCGGTTTCAACGACCTGCGCGTGTACGGCGATGCGACAGGCGGTCCTGACCTGTATATCGCCCCAAACGGGAATGTCGGAATTGGCACGAGTAGCCCCAACCAGCGACTGCATGTAGAAGGCACCAGCTACTTCAACGGGAATGTCGGGATAGGGACGAGTAGCCCAGCCGCGCGCCTGTCCTTAGGCGGCGGTGAAGCGAATACCAAACTGGCACTCTGGCAGGGTTCAGGTGCAAACGACCTGATGGGGTTCGGAGTTGGCTCAGGTCAGTTTCGGATTCACTTGCCGAATGCCTCCAACCGCTTCTCGTTTCTGGATGCGCCGAATGGGAACGAGCTGGTGACCATTCTGGGCAGTGGGAATGTGGGGATTGGTACGAGTGCCCCGCAGGCTCGACTGCATGTGAACGGTTCTGCGTTGCTGACAGGCGGCTCAGGTCCGACCACCCTGCAAATCCTGCCGGGGCGGTTGATGGGCGCTTCGCAGTCAGGCGCTGCCACGCTGGAGATTCCTGGCGATGGCACACTGGGCATATGGGACAGTCTCCAAGTGGCAGGGTCTCTCGCCGTGCGCGGCAATTGGTTCTCCGTGGGCGGTGAGGGTAACCCCTACGGCGATTGGCGTGTGGCTGCCCAAGCAGTAGATGTCGGTGGTGGACAGTGGGTTGGTGTTATTGAAACGCGCGGCTCTAACGGCAGCAGGAATGTAACCATATCCTTCGAAGCGGGTTACCCCTACCGTGGACGTGTGGCAGTAGCCGATGGTAATGGTATTGAGCAAGCAGGAATTGCTGTCGCCGATGATGGCACTGGTGTCGTTGGTGTCGTTTGGGGAGACTACAAGCTATTCCGCGTGCCAGACCCTGAAGACCCTGCGCGCGACATCGTGTATGCCTGTATCGAGGGTCCTGAAGTGGCGATGTATGTGCGGGGCACGGCGCGACTGGTCAACGGGCGCGCCCGGATCGAACTGCCCGACCACTTCCGCAAACTCGCCGACGAACAGGGCATGACCGTCCAACTCACGCCCCTCTCGTCCGATTCGAAGGGACTCTGCGTGGTGCGCAAGGGGCTGGACGGCATCGAGGTGGTCGAACTGTTCAACGGGCGGGGCAACTACTCGTTCGACTGGCGCGTAGAAGCCGTGCGCAAGGAACATCGCGGCTTCCGAGTCTATCGCCAATGGGATGAATCCTTGTCGGGCAGTGTCGACCCTGCCGAGGCGTGGGTAGCGCGCTTGAAATCGATTCAGGCGCGTCAGGAACGTCAGGCACGCCAACAAACCATGAACGCGAAGCCATGAGGATGGCGCCTCGTGCCTGATGGTCTTGCCGGCCGCGACGCCGGCAAGATGCTTTGCAGGCTGGTGAAAAGACGCTCCTGCTCGTCGACTTCCCGAAGCTTGACATCCATCGGCACTTTCCTTTATATTATCCTCGTATTATTCTACTGCCTGTAGAAACTTCTGAACGGGGAGGGATACCGTGCGAACCGGTTGTCTGGTGTTGGCTGTAATACTCATGGGCGTTTGCGCGAATGGGAGTGCTCAGCAACCATTGAGCCTGCAGGATGCTCTGCGAATGGCGGAGCGGTATCACCCGCGCCTGCAGGCGATGGTGTCGCGCAGGGACGCGGCGCAGGAACGGGTCAGGGCGGCATCCGCCATGCTTCTGCCGCAGGTGTCGGCGACGGGATGGCTGGCGCAGGGCACGGTGGCGAACATGCTTGCCTCTGCGCCCGGCGTGATGCCGGACTCGATGCGCATGGCAGAGCGCGCTTCCTTCGCATCCGCACAGTTGAGGCTGATAGCACCGCTGTTCACCGGCGGGCGATTGCCAGCGATGGTGGGGGTCAGCCGTGCCGAGGCGGCAGCCATGTCCGCTGAGGTGCAGGAGATGTTGCAGGATGTTCGCCTGGAGGTCACAGAGCGTTACCTGCAGGCGCTGTTGAAGCGGCGTCTGGTGGAGGTGGCTGAGAAGCAATTGCAGGCACAGCAGGAGCAGACACGCATCATGGAGACCCTGTACGAGCAGGGCAAGGTACCGCTGGCATACGTCCTGCGCAGTCGCGCAGGGCAGGCGGAGGCGGAAAGCCGGTTGACCACTGCCCGCAACGAGTTTCAGAAGAGCCTGCTGAACCTTCAGGAGGGCATGGGTGTGTCGCCAACCGGCGAGGTGTCGCTGGCGGATGAGCCGGCTGAGCCGTCGCTCAGTGTGCCTGCTGATGTCAACGAGGCGGTGCAGAGGGGCGTGCGTCGGCGCGCTGCTCTTCGAGCGCAGGAACAGCGTGTGCGCATGGCAGAGTTGGAGCGGAAGAGTGCGCAGGGTGCTTTGTCGCCCCAGGCGTATGTGAAGGCATCCACAGACTGGTCGAAGGCGCAGAATATGTCCGCGCAATCGGGCTACACGGTGGCGCTGGTGCTCAGCGTGCCGATATGGACGGGGGGGCAATTGCAGGCGCAGGTGCAGGAAGCCTCAGCCCGCATTCGCGAAGAGCAGGCTAACCTGCGCTCACTTCATCTGCGCGTGGAGAACGAAGTGCGTCAGGCATGGCTGGATATGCACGCTGCCGAGGTGAACGTTGCCACGGCGAAAGCGTATCTGCAGAATGCCGAGGAAGCTTATCGTGTGGCTGTGATGCGCGTGAACGAAGGCAGGGCACCTCTGGTAGAGCAGATAGATGCCCTTGCCGCCCTGACTGAAGCGCGCACCCGACTGTTCGAGGCGGAAACGGAACACCTGCTCGCCCGCGCCCGTCTGCTTCGCGCTATGGGCGAGTTATAATCTACTCCGTCTTCTTGCGCAACAGTGCAATGAACAGCGTGGAGCGCGTTTCCTGAATAATCACCGCCTGAAAGTGCTGGATGTCCCAGCCATGCGACACCAGCTCGTTGAGGTGCTGTTCCATGAGGCGGTCATCCGTCGTGCGCACGATGCGGTATTCGATCGTGGCGAGCTTGGCGATTTCTTCTTCCCCGTGCAGGATGTGGAATAGCGGTTTCACGTGGCGCTCCAGCATGGTGTCTTCCGGCATCTCCAGCTCCGCCTCGCGCGGTTCCAGCCCCAGCCAGATGCGTCCCTCGCTATCGCGGTAGATGATGAAGCCTGCCTCCACCACCACCTCCTCCTGCACTTCAGGCTGAGACAGCATATGCTGGCAGTGCTCGCCGGAAACAAGCCAGAGATGCGCATGGCGTGGTAGACCCAGCTCGCTGTACTCGTGGTCAGCGCGCACTTCGCCTGCGATGCGCTCCAGCTTCATCCCCCCTCTGATGGCGGAAGCCACCAACGAAACCGGCACAGCGCAGAAGTTACGGTGCAACCAGTCGGCGTACGTTCGTAGCATGTTGGAACCCTCCTCTCCAGCCGAACGCGCCGCTGCGTGACGTCCCTGCGTGCCACAGCAAGGTCTGCGAGACTGGTCTGCGGTCTGAAGTCTGGCGTTCACGCGGCGTTCCGCGGTTGTCTACCCGATTATAACAGGAATGCAACAGGATGTCAAACGAATCGATACCCCTGCCATAGCACCGCTCTTTTCCTGACACACGTTCTGTGGTAGTATGTAGAGTGTTCACGGATAGCGGGGGAGGGCAATGGCAAGACGGCTGGAAGACTATCTGAGCGCGGTCTTTCTGGATATCGAGACCACAGGAATCGACCCGCGCTACAGTGACCTGACGCTGATCGCGCTCTATCAGGAGGAAGAGGAGAAACGCGCCCGATTATACGTCAACGACCTGAACGGCGCAGTGGAGACGCTACAGTACCTCGACCAGAAAGCGTCGGAGTTCGGCTACGATAGCATCAACGTGTGTCCGCTGGAAACCTTTGTGGAAGACGCACCCCTGCTGACGCGAGTCGCCACCTTCAACGGCAAGCAATTCGACGTGCCCTTCATCGTGCATCATCTGCCCGCCGTGGGGGAGGCAGTGCGCTCATGGCAGCACCTGGACATCTACGTGCAGGTGGCGATGCCTCTGCGCGACCGCTGGATACTGCGCACGTCCAATCTCAAGCTCAAGACACTGTTTCAGCACCTGCGCATTCCTCGCCACCCCAGTGTGAAGCAGTTGCGGGGCGAAGACGCAGTAGCCCTGTGGCGGCGATGGCAATATCGCTATGACTCTGAGGCGCTGAGCACGCTGGCGCTGTATGCGCTGGAGGACGTGCGCTGTACGCGCCTGTTGCTGGAGAAATTGATAGAGCTCCGACAGGGCGGGCGCTAGCCCGAGCCTGCGCTACCAACTAAGCACCGCCGTCTGCTCCGGTGCCAGTTTGAGGCTCACCTGCAGACGGTCGCCCTCCAGCTTCCAGCGAAGCGTCAATCCGTGCGCCAGCTCCCTGACCTGTTTGACCTCACCGGCGGGGACACCGAGCGCTCTCAGGTCGATGCTGACCTGCACCTCGCGCTCATGGCTTTCTGGGTTGAACACCGTGAACAGGTTCCTGCCGTAGCGCTCCACCCAGCCGCCCTGCGCGGTAGCATGCGTGATGGGCTGCCATCCAGCCTCCGCTACGCGGCGAATAAGCGGGATGTACTTCTGGAACAGCGGGCGGTCGCGGTTGTACCAGTTCGGATTGCGCCAGTAGGGGTTGTCGGCGGCGTTGTGGCTGAACATACTGGGGAAAATCGCCCAGAACAGACAGCGCTGGAAGTACCGCTCCACCTGTCCGCCGAAGGTTTCATAGTCGGTGTTCATCAGCAGGAGGTAGGGTTTCTGGTAGCTCAAACTGCGCCACACGTCCATCTGCGCGGGCGATACGGAAGTCCATGCGCCGTTCTGCCACCAGTTGGTTTCCGTTCCCGATATGTCCAGCTGCGCCATGAGGAAGGGGAACCGCCAGCCCACGGCGTTCGCAAACAGCCACTTGCCGCGACGGCGTAACTCTTCGGCAAGGTAGCGACTGTACTCCCACGTGCTGAATATCTGCAGGATGGCTGGGCGCAGGGAGCCGGTGTCGAAAACCAGCGGCACATCCGCTGTGGCGAAATGCTCCTCGCGAAAATTGAGCATCTCGCCGCCCATCTCCAGCGAATCCAGATACTCGCCGTCCAGCCCCTGTGTGCCCGTGCTGGTGTACGCGCGCCTAGCGTGGTCGGGCGGGAAGTTGAGCGTTGCTTTAGAAGGCTCCTCGTCCGAAGAGGGGATGTCCGGGTCGGGGTTCAGCAGGAACATCGCGCCGTCGTTCCACGGGGCGACGGTGACGTAGCGATACAGCTTCCCGCTGGCATCGGTGATGATTGCGCATTTGAGCGTGGCGCGCGCCTGCCTCTTTTGCCATGCGTCGCCGATTTTGCCCTCCGCGTACTGCCGAAGACAGTCATCCACGCCAACGTCGGTGCGTGGGAAGTCTCTGGGCATCGGCATCCAGTAGCTCATCGGCTCGGTGTAGCGGAAGCTCAGGATGCCCAGCTGGTCATCTTCGGCAACGCTGTTGTCGCCCTCGTGGAAGACGATGCCGAAGTCTTGCACGTTCTGCACGGTGTGAGGTGCGGTGAAGGGCATCCAGATCCCCTGCTTGGGCACGCGGTTGCGGAACCAGTCGGAAAAGTTGTCGATGTATCGCTGGAGGGCGGAGCGGAATCCCCACCGCGGATCCGCTGACCACATCAGCAGGTGGAACTGCGCCTGATGGGGGAACTTGCGCGTCTTTCCGCTGATGGTGCAGTCAAACGCGGCGCACGCCCAGCCCCATTGCGGGTTCGCGAACAGTCGTACCATGCGCGGCGCGTCCATGCGCCAGCCCCACGCCAGCCCCCAATCCTTTCCCGTGAGGCACGCCAGCGGGTAGAGGCTCATCATGCTCGTTGCGCCGCCGTTGACGCGAATCAGGTGCGCTTTCTCCACGCCCTCCGCGTGGGTAGATTCACGGATGTCGTTATGCCATAGCGCCCCCTGCATGTTCACCGGAACTGCCCAGATGAGGCTGACGGGGCGGTCGGGCGAGCCGCTCGGTGTGCGCAGGGTGGTGGTTGCCTGCAGAATACTGCCCACCTTGTCGTAGCGCACCTCTATCTGCACGCCCTTTGCCTCGCCCTGCCAGATGGGTGGGCTGGTGCTCGTCCACCTGCCGGTGAAGGGCGTCAAGCCCTCCGGCTCGCGCATGTCGCGCAGGAACCAGCCGCCGGGCAGGCGACCTGCCGGAACCGGTTTGCCGCTGGCAATCACCTGAGTGACCGACCCGGCGTCATCAAACTGCACCTGCAGACTCTGCCGGTCGCCCCAGAGTACTCTGCCTCGCCCAGCCTGTGTTGTCGGTTGGCGGGTTGACTGCATGTCCAGCACCTGGTATCCCTCCAGAATCTCCATCTGCACGTCGTCGAACCATACTGTGCCCGCATGATTGCGCAGGAGGAGATGAACATATACCTTCGCAACCGGCTTGCGGGGGATGACCAGCACCTCCCGTCGCTCCCAGTCGTGCGTGCCCGTGCTGAACGGGGCGATCAGCCCCCATTCAGGCGACCCATCCGTGTAGTATAGGTCAAGGTATAGCGAGTAGCCCGAATCCGCACTGCCCGACACGTTCTCGGCACGGCTCCATGCGCTCACGCGAAACGGCGTCGGCGCGGTCTGGCTCAGCTCCACCACGTGCATCACTCCCGAGCGCGTGTCGGCGGACGAGTTGTGCAGGCGAATGCTCTGAGAGCCGGTTCGTTTCACCTGACTATCCCATGTGAATGCGCCCTCGACGGCGTTCCACGTCTGCAGGGGGCGTTTCTGAGCGTATACCGGTATCGCGAACAGGGTTAGAAGCATGACAGCCCACAGTCTCATACGATGGCACTCCCCTCCAGCAAATCGCACTGTCGTACGGGGGATTCGCGTTTGGTAGCGGCTGTCCTTCTGGCTTCAGGCGGCTGTGGCAGACGTTTTGCGGTTATCGGTGCACCAGCGGGCTAGGGTCTCGCGCAGTTCTGCCTCTTTGAAGGGTTTCGCCAGGTAGTCGTCCATGCCCGCCTGCAGGCATCGTTCGCGGTCGCCCTGCATCGCGTCGGCGGTCATGGCGATGATAATCTGATGCCTTGCGGAGCCATTTTCTCGCATGCGGATGATGCGGGTAGCTTCGTAGCCGTCCATGTTCGGCATATGCACATCCATAAACACCACATCATAATTGTTGACCTGCAGTTTCTCCAGAGCCGTCTGACCGTCGCCAGCCACCTCCACCGCACAACCCAGCCGCTCCAGCATCCGCACTGCTACCTTGCGGTTGACCTCGTTGTCTTCCACCAGCAGGATGCGAAGCCCTTCTGGAACCTCGGCGGCATCGTGTGAATGGTGTGCTATCTCCGCCGAACGGCTAACGGACTCCACGAGCGGCAGAGGCAACTCCACCCAGAAGACGCTTCCCTTGCCCAGCTCGCTATCCACGCGGATGTGCCCGCCCATCAGTTCAACGAGGCGTTTGCAGATGGTCAAACCCAAACCCGTGCCACCGTAACGGCGTGTGGTGGAGCTATCCGCCTGCGTGAAGGCGTCGAAAATCGCATGGAGTCGGTCGGGCGGAATGCCGATGCCCGTATCGCGCACAGCGAGACGCACCCACGCGGTCTGACCTTCTCGACGGAGCGTGGATGCCTCCACCACCACTTCGCCCTCGTGGGTGAACTTGATGGCGTTGTTGACCAGATTCGCCAGTATCTGGCGCAGGCGCATGGGATCCGCCTGCACCCATTCCGGGAGGTCTTCCGCCAGCTCCGCACGCAGGACGAGGTCTTTCTCGCGTGCGCGCCCCGCGAACAGCTTTACCGTATCCTGCACCGCTTCGCGGATGTCGGTGGGTATCTGCTCGAGCACCAGTTTGCCGGACTCGATGCGCGCGATGTCCAGAATATCGTTGAGGATGGAAAGCAGGAGGTCTGCGCTGGAACGCAGGGTCTTCAGGTAGTCACGCTGTTCGTCGTTCAACGGGGTGTTCAATAGCAGTTCGGTCATGCCGATGATGCCGTTCATCGGCGTGCGGATTTCGTGGCTCATGTTGGCAAGGAACTCGGATTTGGCGTGGCTGGCTGCTTCAGCGGCCACTGCCAGCTCCTGCGCCCGCACAAGTGCTTCCTCCAGACGCCGGTTGGTATCGCTGAGTTCCATCTCTGCCTGCTTGCGGTCGGTTATGTCGCGAACGATAGCGGCGACAGAGTCGTCTCCGCACGGGGCGATGCGTGCTTCTAAATACCGTTTGCCCAGGCGTGGATGATGGTTCTCGTATTCCATCTGAACCACCTGTCCGGTGTTCAGGCACTGCTCGATGGCGTGCATACCCCTCGCAGCCGTGTCGGGGTCCAGCAGGTCGACCACTTTGCTTCCCACGAGCCTGTCTGCCGGAACCGTCAGCAGGTCGGGGTGTTGCACGTAATAGTCCAGCACCGTACCATCTTTGCTCACCACGAACAGCTTGTCCGGCAGGGCATTCAGCACGGCACGCAGCCGGAGACGGTCGCTCTCACTTGCTTTCAGCATCTGTGCGCGCTGTAGTGCGCCTCCAGTCAGGTCGGCAGCCATTTGCAGAAAACGCACATCCTGCACGCTCCACAGGTCGGACTCGGTATAGTTGACGAAGGTCATAAAGCCGATCAGCTTTCGCTCCATACGCACCGGAAGAGCGATGAGATTGTGTGCGTCGGTCGCTTTCATCAGGCGGCGTATCTGCTCGGTTTCGGGTGGCAGGCTGTCCGCGTCTGCGATCACGATTTGCTCGCCCCGTTCGAGCTGTAGAAGTGCCCACCCGAGCCTATTCGCTGGCAAATGGTTGGGAGCCGCATCGCGTGTCTCGCTATTGGCGCTGAACCAGCGGTGAGACACCACGAACGCGTCACCTTCTTCGTTCAGGAGGAACAACCCTGCGCGGTCCGCCCCACAGAGTCGCCCGATCTCCGCGAGGCACCACCCGATAGCGGCTTCGGTGTCGGGCTGATGGATAAAATTAGAGGCGATACCCGCGATGGTATTTTCCAGGTGCAGTCGGCTTTGCAGACGCCTCTCCGCCTGTTTGAGGTCGGTGATGTCGTAGGAAACGCCGGTGATTCCGGTAACCTGCCCCTTCTCGTCCAGAGCGGGCAGGTAGTAACACTCGTAGTAGAGCTCGGCTACGCGGATGATCCGCTTCACTGTCTCGCCGTTCAAGGCGCGACGTATCGAGTCCACAATGTCGGGATATCCGGCATACAGCTCCAGCGCATTCTGCCCAACAACCTCGTTTGGCGCCAGCCCGAGTCGTTCCAGACCCTTGCCAGCGGAATAGAGGAACCGTCCATGTGAGTCCAGCGCGTATACGACCACCGGCAGGTTCTCTGTGATCAGCTTGGCGTGCAACCGGCAGGACTCCGCGCTGGCGCGTGCGTGGTGTGCCTGGCGGCATTTCCTGATGAGAGCGGCGGTAAAGAAGCTGAGGAGGGCAGAGAAGAGCAGGTGCAGGGGCAGGCGAGCTGTGGTGAGCATTCCAGCATGTGCTACCGCAAGAACGACCAGTGCCAGACACCCAACAAGCGCCCCCATGATCCATTCACTGCCCGCATATCGCCATGACGTTTTCATCATCGTGAACCCTCTTTCTATGAGGTTGTTCCATAAAGGTGGTGATTACGGGACATATTGGTTTGCTGTTGCGTAAGGAAAACAGAGGACCTGAAGCGAATGGTACAGCCAGCATGATGACGAAAGGGGGCAAGAAATGGTTCGGGCTGTGGTTGCCGTGCTGGTTCTACTGGCAGCGGCGTCGGTGTGGGCTCAGCCGACGGCTGTCGAGGCGCTGGCGCAATCGCCGTCGCAGATCAACGTGTACTGGCTTCCACCCACGCAGGGCGAGGTGCAATGGTATCAGGTGGTGCGGGACGGGCAAGTCATCGCCGAACTGCCTGCGGATGCACGCCAGTTTGTCGACGAACCGCTGATGCCTGCCCAGACCTATCGCTACCGGGTGGTCGCGCGGATGGCGGACGGGACGCTTCAACCGTCCGTGGAGGTGACGGAGCGCACCTTTCGGGAACTACCCTCGCGCATCCATTATCCGCTGGTGGTGGTAGGCGGTACCGCTTCAGGCGTGGGCGCAGCGGTCACGGCGGCGCGCGAGGGGGTCACCGTTGCCCTGCTGGAACAGACCAACCGGCTGGGCGGTATGATCAGCAACGGCGTTAGCCTCACCGATATGCGTAATCCGGCTCGTTCCAACGGATTGTTCGAGGAGTTCCGCAGGGCGGTGCAGACGTACTACGGCACGGGCAACGGCATGGCGTACGAACCGCGGGTGGCGAACGCGCTGATCAAAGGTATTGTGGCACAGCACCCCAATGTTCACGTGTACTTCCGCGTGCGCCCGGTGGGTGTGGTGCGCGAGCATGGGCGCGTGAAGGCAGTGATTGTGCAGGACCGCCAGACGGGGCGCAAGGCAATCTTTGAAGGCGACATCTTTATCGATGCCACGCATGAGGGCGACATCGCTGCATGGGGAGGCGCACCGTTTCGCGTAGGGCGCGAACCTCGCTCGCCGGAGGAGCCACATGCCGGACACATCTATTACGACCGCGCCAACGACCGCATCCTGCCCGGCTCCACCGGCAAAGGCGATAAACGTATTCCCTCATACGCTATCTTGCTGGCGGTGAAGGACTACGGACCCGGTGCAGATAAGACCATCCCGAAACCGCCCTTCTACGATAAGGAAAACTACACGCGCACGCCTCCATGGGAGAGGACATGGGCGTATATGTACGGGCGCATCCCAGGCGGGAAGTTCGAAATCAACCAGCACCCGCAGGGCAGTAACCTGCCGGGCATCAACTACGACTATCCCACCGCCGGCTGGAAGCGCCGCGACGAGATTGCCGAGCGCTACAAGTGGCACGCGCTGGGCTACCTTTACTACATCCAGACCGAGCTGGGGCTGAAAAACATCGGGCTGGCGGAAGACGAGTACCGCGATAGCAACAATGTGCCACCGCAGCTGTATGTACGCGAGGCGCGACGCATCATGGGGCACGTGCTGATGAACGAGAGCGACGTGTGGAAGGCGCGCGAGCGTCTCCGCCCCGACTCTATCAGCATCGGCGACTACCCGATGGACTCGCACGCTACCCAGCCGAAGACCGACTGGGATTCGCCGGACATGGGCGAGGGCGAGTTCTGGCTGGTGAACTACACGCCGTGGTATCAGGTGCCCTTCGGTATCCTGTTGCCGCTGCGGTTGAGCAACGTGCTGGTGTCGACGGCGGTATCTGCCACCCATGTCGCCTATGGAACCCTGCGCATGGAACCGGTGCGTATGACCATGGGGCAGGCGGCAGGCGCGGCGGCGGCGCTGGCTCTGCGCTACGATGTGGAACCCAGGCGGATTCCGTCCCGCATGGTGCAGGAGGTGCTTCTGCGCTATGGGGTGTACCTGTACTGGTTCCCCGACGTAACACGGGAGACAAACGGCTTCCGCGCCATCCAGTATCTGGCGGCAAGAGGCTACTTCCCGGAGGAGCGCTTCGAGCCGGACAAGATGCTGACGCGAGGCGACGCGGCGCGCTGGCTGTGGAAACGGCTCCAGCAGGGTGGGGTGGAGGTGCCCAGAGCCAGACCAGACATGCCGTATGCCGACCTGCCTGAAGACCATCCTGCAAGGCAAGCCGTTGAAGGGCTGATCGCGGTGGGTATCATTACCCCGACCGATACGCAGTTCCGCCCCGATATGCCGGTGTCGCGCGGGCTGTTCGCGCAGTGGCTGGTGAGCGTGATGGAGAAGCTGGGGCGCTGGAGGCCGGTGACGCCAGAAAAAGCTCCCTACCTGGACGTGGAGGTGAGCTCGCCGTATGCGCGAGCAGTTGCCACCCTGCGGGCGCATCATATTACCTCCATGCTGTGGGATGGCACGGATGCGCTGGTGGCAGACGGTTTGCGCTTCTTCCCGGAAGGACCCATCACCCGCGCCGACGCCGCACGCACACTGTACCTGACGGTGCGGGATACGCTGTGGCGCCCGGAAGACGCGGATTACGTGCGATGAATCCAGACACGTCGGTGCAGGAGTCAAACAGATAGCACTGTGGACGCAGAGGTGACAACATGCCGAGATCTTTGATATATGTGCTGGTCGTTCTGGTTGTCGGGCTGATTATCTACGCCTTTCAGCCTCCGAAGAGTCTGGGAGAAGGGGACACCGCGCCCGATGTGACTCTTAGCTTATTGAACGGCGAAACCAAACGCCTGTCCGACTATCGCGGGAAGGTGGTGGTGCTGGATTTCTGGGCGACGTGGTGTGCCCCGTGCCGGTTCACCATGCCCAAGATGATACAGTTCTACAACCGCCATCGCAACGACGATGTGGAGCTTATCGGGGTGTCGGTGGATGTCGCGAGTAGGGAGCAGGTGGAGGCGTTCGTTCGGGAGATGGAGGTGAATTACCCGATAGCCGTCGACGCCGAATCGTCCGCGAAGTCGGCTTACCAGATAAAGAGCCTGCCGACACTGTTCGTTATCGACAAAGAGGGCATTATCCGCCTGCGAATGGAAGGCTATGACCCACAGAACACCGTGCAGCTTCTGGAGGACGCCGTCCAGCGGGCGAAGTGAGATTTCAAGAAGGGGTCGGTAGAGAGAGTTCGCCGTCCAGCCTGTGTCATTGCGAGGCGCGTAGCGACGAAGCAATCCCCTTCAAATACCGTAGCCCGACCGGGGATTGCTTCGCCTAAAGACAATAAAAGTGGCATTTTAAGTGGTCATTCTGAGCGGAGCGAAGAATCTCTTCCCCACAAACGGCTGAGATGCTTCGCTGTCGCTCAGCATGACAGTATTCGGCTCATCATGAGCGTCCGGAGCCCGACGACGCATCCCGCTCCTATCCCACGCGTACCAGCCGGATGCGGTTCGGGTCGTTGGTGCCGATGCCCAGCTGGGCAGCTGTTTGCAGATACTTCACCGGTCGTCCCACCTGGGCAAGGGAAGGCAAACCCAGCTCCTTGCGTCGCGCCTCGATAATCTGCCAGCCCACTGTGTCGATGGCGATGGGATCGGTCGAGGCGAGGATGGCGTTGTAGTTCCAGGCGTAGTCTCCGCGCAAGCCCGGACCACCTTCCGCAATCGGACGGATAGCATCGCAGATGATCAGGCGTGTCTTGTTGCGGATGGCAGGCACAGCGTTCAGGTCTGCCAGATACGGGTCGCAGTTGTTGCCGTGGTGTGCGCCCGGGTTATCAAACGAGCCGTAGTGATTCTTGCAGGCGTTGGTGATACCGGCGATGCTGTGGTCTTTCAGGATGGGGGCGTTCACCAGTGCGGTGATGCGCTCGCTGAGGATTTTGCTCAGCCGCCCGTTGAACGAACCGTTGCGCGTGGGGGTGGGGTCGTATTCGCCGTTGGTACCGTAGCACTTCACGCCCGGTCCCTCGCGGTTGAGGGTGTACCCCGTCTTTGCGAGGTCGCCGTCACTGCGGTCCCAGATGATAATGTTTTCGGGCTTCACGCCAGCCAGCTTCAGCCCCTCCACGATCGCCATCACCACCTCGGGATGCGTGGAAGCTCCGCGCCCGAAGAGACAGTTGACCTTGATGCCGACCACATCCTCGGGCTTGAAATGTTGCTTCCATGCGTCCCTGTCGCTCTTCTGTCCGCTGAGTCGGCGTACCGCCTCGAACACCATCGTCTGCACCACGTCCTGCCTGAGCCGGTTGCCCTCGGTCAGGGCGTTGGGATTCTTCACTTCAACGACGGTGCTCTGTGCATCGCGCTTTTCCTGCAGGAGCAGGGCGAACACGGCAGCGGGTGTGTAGATTCCCGCTCCTCCTCTCATCAGGTCCTTCAGAAACTCTCTTCTCGATGGCATTCTGCTTCACTCCTTTGTCTCGAGATGTCGTTCATAGAATCGCTTCTGTGCCTCGCGAGTGAGGTGGCGCAGATCGCCCAGCGTGGTCACGCGAATCGCCGCGATGGGCTGAACCGGGCACTTCGCTTCGCACTCTCCGCACCCGGTGCACAGGTACTCGTTCACAAACGGTCGGCGAAGACCATCTACCACTTTCCAGTACAGCGCCCGGTACGAACAGTGTTCGTCGCACACGAGGCACTTCTTATCCTGCGCCCACACGATGCACGAACTCCTGTCTATATACGCCCTTCCGATGAAAAGGTACTTCTTCTCGGAGGCGGTGAATGGCTGGATGGCGTCGGTCGGGCACACCTCGCCGCAGGCGGTGCAGTGCTGACTGCAGTGACCGATGCGCGGCACCAGAATCGGCGTCCAGAAACCCTCGATGCCCGCCTCGGTGAGCGCAGGCTGAAGCCCGTTGGTCGGGCAGACCTTCATGCACAGACTGCACCGCACGCACTTCTGCAGGAACTGCTCTTCAGGCAGACTGCCGGGCGGGCGGATGCGAAACGCGCTGGAGGCTTTGATAGGGGAGTTGCCCACCTTCTTCGCCCCGACGTCGCCTGCTACGATGCCTGCCCACAGCACGCCCAGCCCGGCGAATCCCAGCAGTCGGCGGCGGTTCAGGTCGGTGCGCGTTTCAAAGCCCTCTTGACGCAGGGTGATAGGGAAGGAGGTCGCGCCGGGCGCACATACCGACACGCAGTTATAGCAGTAGATGCACTCTCGCGCCAGATAGCGATGCCCGTCAGGAAGGATGGATCCCATCTTGCACTCGCGGTCACAGCGATGGCACTCGATGCACTGTTCGGACTTCGTCTGCCGACGCACAATCCCCCATGCGGAGAGCAGAGCCAGCAATGCCCCCAACGGGCACAGGTTGCGACACCAGAAGCGTCGGCTGACCAATCCCAGCGCAAGGATGCCACCGAACAGCAGCGCCGCCAGCAGATTCATCCGATAGTGCGGCTGGATTTCCGGAATGAACGGTATCTGCGTGAGGAACGGAGCATAGTCCGCCGTCCACGGTGAGCCAGTGACCGTCTTCCCCAGCAGGGTAACCGGCGCGACCAGCACCCACACAAACGTGCGCGTGAGGATGCCGAACGGGTCAAAGAAGTAGGCGATCTGCACCGAAAAGAGCGCAGACACCAGTACCGCGGCGAGGATGTAGTACTTGACCTGGGGAAAGCCCTTTGCCCCCGCTGCGCGCCGTGTGCGCCTTGTCAGAAAGCGGTCGGAGAGGTCGATCAGTGTGCCCATCGGGCAGAACCAGCCGCAGAAGAACCTGCCCAGTACCAGAGTCAGCGCCAGCACAATCGCCGCCAGCGGGATGAGCGACACTACCACCTCGCGCGAGGCAAGAAAGCTGCTGAGAACCGCCAGCGGGTCGGCGCGGAAGAAGAAGTCTACCGCGACGGGGGCACGCACCGGATACACCGTGTACGCCAGCAAAACGAGGAACAGCAACAGGAAGGCGATCTGCGTGATGCGCCGTACGTTCTGCATCCGCCAGAAGCGCGGGCGCACCCGCCCTGTCGCCTTGAAACGCCGACGTGCCTCGGTGACCGTGCTCATGCGCTATACCCTCTCGATTTTCAGGCGGTTCAGTCGGGCTTCTCCCACGCCCAGCCGATGCGCGTGCATGATGTAGCCGATGTCGTCCGGTTTCAGCCCGAACAGCGTGGTAGCAAACGCATCCACCGCCACCGGGTCTACGCCGGCAATGACCTGATTGGTCTGCTTCACCTCGCCGGGGCCCTTGGGTCCGCGGGTGACCAGGATGCGCGTGGCGTCGATAATCGTAAGGTGTGGCTTGACCGCCAGCGCAAAGTCACCGATGCACTCATGCACGCCCTGCACATGCCATGCTTGCCGATCCCATACGATGCCCATCAGGTTTTTCAGTCCCAGCGTGACCCGGGTAGCGCTGTGGTCTTTGGCGACGGGCAGGTTGATGAAGCAGTCCGCCTCCAGCACATCGCGCACTACCTGCGTCTGCTGAAGCACCTTCGCGCCCGGGATGCTGACGGGGCGGTACATACCTTCTGCGTTTGCATTCACGATGATCGCGCCTGACGCATCGGCTACCTTCCGGATACCGCTCATCTCGAAGCAGACGGTCGCGGGGTTATCGCAGGTGTGTTCTGCGATCACAATGCGCTTCGCCCCGGCTGAGCGACACAGCTCGATTACCGCTGCCACCACTTCAGGATTCGTGTTTGCCGCTTGTTCCGGGGTGCGCAACCATGCTGCGTTCGGCTTGAGCACGACAGTGTCGCCGGGGCGCACGAACTTCTCGATGCCACCCAGGGGTCGCAGGGCGCGTTCCACCATCTCTTTCACACTGCCGCGCGACGCGACAGCCACCGTAGCCTGCACCTTCCTCAGATGTTCGGCTCTGGCGGTGTCCAGAGGCTTCTGGGTTTCGCCGGTGGATTGACCGCCTCGCCTCCCCGAACAACCGGCAATCACTGCCATCCCTGCCAATCCCAACCACGGCAACATCTCGCGCCGGTTCATGGGTGTGCCTCCTTTTGCTATAAATGACGGTGTAGCCTTTGCGAAGGTTACACTCTTCCTGTTCATTTGCCTTACTCTATCTAGCTTGTTTATCATTATATCATGCTATAGACAGGTTGGCAACCACTACCGGAGTTCCTCGCCCTCCACTCAGATGTCATCCTGAGGCGTCAGCCGACGCATCTCAGATTCTTCGCTTCGTTCAGAATGTCAGCGACAAACGGCATACTGAGCCAACAAATTGTCATGCTGAGCGAACGCGAAGCGTCTCGTCTGTGCATTTTTCAGATTCTCCACTTCGCTCAGAATGACAACAATAAGTGGCAGAATGGTCATATTATCTATCGGGTCAACCTGCGGCGACACTCTGGCCAACCAGAGGCTCCAGCATGATGGTCTCGGTCTCGTCGTCGTAGGCGATAACCTCGCCGTAGCGCCCCCATTCGATAATGGTGTTCAACTGCTTTTCGGCGTCTGCGGGAGGCAGTTCGAGTTCGATGGCGGCGCGCACCACGTCGCGCTTCAGGCTCTGGTTCTCTGCCAGATGGAGCATGTTGATCAGCCACTGGAAGATGGGCAATCGCCGGATGCGGGTGGAGAATATCTCCTTGCGCGTCAGGATGCTTGCCTCGCTGAAGGTTTCGCCCAGAGGGGTCAGCATCACGTCACCCTGCCCGACGCGCACAAAACCGAGCAGTTCGGCGGTGTCGATGAGCCTCAGCACGAGGTCAGAGTCGGCGCCGAAGTCCTCTGTGAGCTGGTAGATGTCATAGGTGGGCTGGGACGACTCTGCAAGGTGCTCCAGCAGTCCTACCAGGTCGCTGATCTGTATCTGCGGAAGCCAGCGGGTGACGCCCGGCTTGCCAGGAGCAGTACCCATCTCGACCGGTTCGGGCTGAGTCTGTCCGGCGAGGATGGCGTAGATATGGTCGATCAGCTTCAGGAACTGCGGCGCCTTGCGGTGACGCGGGTGAGGCATGTCCACGTTGACTTCGGCGATGATGCGCCCCGGCGAGGTGCCCATGATGACGAGCCGATCCGCCATCTCCGCCGCTTCCTCGATGTTGTGCGTCACCATCAGGATGGTCTTGGTGGGGATTTTGCCATCCAGCCACAGCTCCAGCAGTTCCCCTCGCAGTGCCTCCGAGCTGAGCACATCCAGCGCCGAGAAGGGCTCGTCGAGGCAGAGCAATTCGGGTTCCACCGCCATCGCGCGGGCGAACCCCACCTTCTGGCGCATTCCCCCTGACAATTCGCGCGGGTAGGCGTTCTCGAAGCCGTCCAGACCGACGCGGTCAAGCAGGTCGAGGGCGCGTGCACTGCGGATTTTGGGTGGCACACCGCGCGCCTTCAGTGCGACCTCTACGTTCTCCTGCACGGACAGCCACGGGAACAGGGCAAACGTCTGAAAGACGATGCTGGCGTGGGGATTCACGCCCCGCAGTTCCTCCCCACGATAACGAATCCGCCCCTCCGTCGGGCGTTGCAGACCGGTGATCAGTCGCAGGAGCGTGCTTTTTCCGCACCCCGACGGTCCCAACAAGCACACGAATTCGCCTTCCTGTATACTCAGGTTAATGTCCTGAACGGCATAAAACCGCTTCCTGCCGGTGGCGTATACCTGGCTCACATGCTCCAGTTCCACAAGCGTCTTTCCGTTATTCATGGCTTACTCCATCCGATAGCGTGATGCGGCGATGCGATACAGGCGTCTCCACAACAGGCGGTTTACCAGCACCACCGTGAGTATCATGGTCAGGGTGGACGCCAGCAAGAGCGGAAAATCGCCCTGTGCGGTGCTGTGCGCGATAATATCGCCAAGACCGGTGACGCGCAGGGTGCGTCCACCAAACTCGATATATTCCGCCACAATGCTGGCGTTCCATGCTCCACCGCTGGCGGTGATAGCGCCAGTGATCAGGTAGGGGAAGAGGGCAGGCAGAATCAGCACACGCCATTTCTGCCAGCGACTCATGCCGAGCAGGGTCACCGTGAAGCGCAGTTCCTGCGGGATGGACATCGTGCCCGCTATCACGTTGAACAGCAGATACCACTGCGTGCCGGTGAGCATCAACAGGACGGCGGCAAGGTTCAGCCCGGCTGGCAGTTTGATCAGCATCAGCACGAATACGGGGAACAGCGCCGTAGCGGGGATGGACGCGGCGATCTGCACCAGCGGCTGGAGCCACGCCGCGAGGCGGGTGTTCATCCCGATCAGCACCCCCAGCGGAACCGTCCACCCAAAGGCGATGATCAGCGCAATGGCTACACGCAGAGCGGTCATCAACACACCGGCAAGGATGTCCAGCCACTGGCTCATCTCCACCTGCGCCAGCAGTTGCACGGCACGCAGGGTGCCGTATCCGACCAGCGCCAGCACCACCGTGAGGAACAGTTTCCACGAAAGGTCGCCTCGCTGAGCGGGTACCTCGCCGTGCTCCGGTCTAAAGGGCCAAACCCGCAAAGTCCATGCGTCTACACGCTCGCTGAGCCTTTCCCAGAACGCCGATACCCTCTCAGAGGTTTTCGATGAGCGCAGGATGTCGTAGAACCACGAGCTGGCATGCGTTTCCTGTTCGACCATCTCCAGTTTGAACTTCTCGCTCCACGCCACCAGCGGTCGCCACAGGAGCTGGTCGAGCAGAACAATGACCAGCACCAGCGTGCCCAGCCCCCAGATAATGGCCCCCACATTGCCCTGATGGGATGCCTCTCGCAGGTATGCGCCCAGGCCGGGCAGGCGATAGTCTCGTTCGCCCACCGTGAAAATCTCTGCCGCCATCAGGAAGAACCATCCGCCTGCCCAGCTCATCATACTGTTCCAGATCAAGCCGATCGCGCCGAAGGGCAGTTCCAGCTTGCGCATCTTCAGCCACCAGTTCAGGCGCAGGATGGCCGCCGCCTCGCGCAGGTCCTTGGGCAGGGTGGTCAGCGACTGGTACCATGAGAAGGTCATGTTCCATACCTGACTGGTGAAGATGAGCACGATGGACGCCAGCTCGGCGGCGAGCCGCTCATGCATGATGGCGCTCAGTCCCAGCAACACCACCGGCAGGAAGGACAGGATGGGCACGCTTTGCAGTACGTCGAGTGTGGGCAGGAGTATCTGTTCGGCGCGTCGACTGCGCGCGGCGGCATAACCGTACACCAGCGTGAAGGTCAGCGACAGCAGATAGGCAGCGCCCATTCGCACCACCGATCGGAAGGCGTAGTACGGCAGTGCGGATGGTTCCAGCGCGATGCCCGGACCCTGCACGACCTCGGGCGCATGGAAGGCGAAATGCACTCCCAGGTAGAGCAACGCGGTGATCGTCAACAGGACGAAAGCATCGCTCCACCGGAACTCGCGGGTTGTCTGCTTGAGCTCATAGATTGGCGCCTTCAGGTAGTGCATCGGCAACGGTTCCTTTCATGGAGGAACGGGTCCAGTTTTCATCGCACGCGGACGAACAATGCCCATGTGTATGAGCTCTGTTCGCCCAAAATGGGTGAAAAGCCTGCGGCTGACAAGCGAAAACCGCGCAGGCAGGTGGAATACCATCTTATTATACATGGCAGGAAGCGACGCACACAAGCAATAATCCCTTTTTGACGCCCGGGAAGGGGTGCAACATCTGCCCGTCTACGCCTGTCGATATGCAGGGGAAGCCATGAGAGCATCGCTGTCTGCCATAGCGCTGATGCTGACACTGTGCGTGACATGTGCACACGCACAACGCAAGCCTTCTGCTCCACCTGCATGGAAACAGGAGTTCCACCGGGCGCGGCAGGTGTGGGAGAAGGGTGAGGCTGACCGCGCCCCGCAGATACTGGAGAAAGCGCTCGCGCTGGCTCCGGACGCCACGGCTCGCGCGCAGATTGCATTCCGTTATGCCGATTGGTCGCACCAGCTCGGCAGGACGGAAGTGGCAAGGCGATGGTACCAGCGCTGTATGCAGATTGCCCCGCCGGGGTCCGACCTGATACGGCGCGCACAGAACGGGCTGGACAGCCTGCCACCGCCTCCTGCACCGCGCCCTGTTCCAACTTACCCCTTCACGCCGCGACCGACCGCCCCAGAGCCATCGGAAGGTAACCGCCTGGTGATCGCCGGCGCGGTGGTGTTTCTTCTGGTGCTCACATTGTTCATGCTGGTGTTCGGCTGGGCGAACGGCTGGCGGCGAGAGGCGTTCTTCGCGCAGGTGCTTCTCAGTCTGTTGCTGTCGGTGGCGGTGGTGATAATGCTTCCGCTGGCGTGGCTAGCGCTGAGTCAGCAGGCAGAGGTGACCCCGGAGGGATGGGTGGCTGGTGGGCTGACATTGGGGAGCATTATCTGCATTGTGCTTGCTGCACGCACGTGGCAGGAGGGGCAGCTCCTGCGCAGTACTCCGCTCACGCGGCTGAGAAGCGCATCACACGGCTTCCTGAAGGTGCGCGGGGTGGCGGAACCGGCTTTCGGTTTGCTTACCAGCCAGGTGGGCGACATCCCCGCCATCTACTTGAGCGAGGTATCCGAGCGATACGTACGCCGCGAGGAGCGATACTACGACTCGCAGAGCAAGCAGTGGAAGACCCGCATCGTGTATCGCTGGGAGACCATCTACAGCTTCGCTCAAGGCGTGAACTTCGTGCTGAACGACGGCACGGGCAAGGCTGTCGTGGAAGTATCTGGTGCTGAGTTCCATCCCGACCACGTGGCGCTGTTCTACAACTACCATCCGGTGCGGTCGTTTCCGTGGATCGCGCATGTAGGAGATGTGCGCACGACGGTACGGTACATTCCCCCGAACGCGATGGTGACGGTGTGGGCACGCTACTACGAACGCGACCTGCCCGGAACGGTCAACGACGAGATGTATCTGCAGTACGACCGGTTCCACAAGTGCATGGTGGTGCTGGAAGGCGATGAGCGCAAGGTGTACACCAGCCGGACGGGAACGGGGCTCGTGCTGGCGATACTGGGCGTGTTGATGGGGCTGGGGGTTCTGTTTATTCTGCTGAACCCGGCACAGGTCAATGAGTTCTTCAACCAATACTGAAGGAGGTCGTCAACATGATAACGGCAACCACTCTGGCGATTGTGCTGTTCATTGTGGGCGGCGTGCTGGTCATCTGGGTGATCGCCGCCTACAACACGCTGGTCAACCTGCGTGGACAGGCACAGCGCGCGTGGGCGAACGTGGATGTGGTGCTCAAACAGCGGTGGGATTTGATCCCCAACCTGGTGGAGACGGTAAAAGGCTACGCTCAGCATGAGAAAGAGGTGCTGGACCGCATCGCTGAACTGCGGGCGGTGGCGTTAGGGGCGCAGGACAGGAAACAGCGCATTCAGGCAGAGCAGGAGATTTCGCGCCTGCTGGGCAACATCATCGTCTGGGGCGAAAACTACCCGCAGCTGAAGGCGAACGAGAACTTCCTGCACCTCCAGAAGACGCTGGCAGACCTCGAGGAGCAGATCGCCGACCGTCGGGAGCTCTACAACGAGGCAGCCACCAATTACAACGTCTATCAGAAGACCTTCCCGGCGGTGCTGGTGGCGCAGAGCGTGTGGGCGGAGGAGATGCCGTTGTTCGAAGCGGCACCGCAGGAGAAAGAGGTTCCCAAGGTGCAGTTCTAGCCGCAGTTGACAGACAGCCTGCGGTGTGCTACATATGAATCAGACGTTGACTGTGGTTTGTGGTGGCTCTTTGATAGACCTGTGGTGAAGGAGGTTCGCGATGAGCACACCAAGCACACTGACTCAGCGTCTGGTGGATGGGGGCATCGATACCCTGCTGTCTTTGGCGGAGCAGGCACTGTATCGCGATACCCTGCGACGGACCGTGATGAAGCAGATCGAGCGGCGCGTGCTGGCGCACGTCAAGGCAAGCGCGAGCCCGAATCGCCCCGCGCAGGTGACACAGGACAAAATGGACCTGATGCGCGCTCTCATCCGGTCCATCGACCGCGCTTTCGAGCGTCGGCAGGTTTCCCCGAAAGTTGCACGCCGTTTACTGCGCGTGCTGGTGGTGAACACCGTCCTGCGTGAGAACGAAGAGATCCAGCGAGCAGAGCAAGCCTTCGTGGAACGACACGACGGACATGCGCCTCCGATCACGATGGTGCTCAGCCCCACGAAGGTCTGCAACCTTCACTGCATCGGTTGTTACGCCAACTCCAGCAGAGACACGATCGACAGGCTGGAATGGGATGTGCTGGAGCGTATTGTGCGAGAGGCAAGGTCGCTGTGGGGAATGCGTTTCTTCACCATCTCGGGCGGCGAGCCACTCGCATACCGCTCGCAGGGCAAGGGGATACTCGATCTCTTTGCCGAGTTCGACGATTGCTTCTTCATGATGTACACGAACGGCACACTGATCGACCGACGTACGGCAGAGCGGATGGCGGAGCTGGGCAATGTGGTTCCTGCCATTTCCGTGGAGGGGCTGGAGGAAGCGACGGACGCCCGGCGCGGTCAGGGTGTGTTCCGACGCATCCTGCAAGCCATGGAGAACCTGCGTTCAGCCGGAGTGATATTCGGTATCTCGCTGACCGCTACTCGCCACAACGCCGAACACATCCTCTCTGATGAGTTTGTCGATTTCTTCTTCGGGCAACAGCAGGCGGTGTTTGGCTGGCTGTTCCAGTATATGCCCATCGGGCGGGGTTACACGCTGGAACTGCTTCCCACGCCGGAACAGCGTCTCTGGATGTGGCGGCGAACATGGCAGCTGATCCGGGAGCGGTACATCATGCTGGCGGACTTCTGGAACTGTGGAACGGTCAGCGACGGGTGCATCGCTGCAGGACGCGACGCAGGTTACCTGTATATCGACTGGAGCGGAAGGGTGATGCCCTGTGTGTTCGTGCCGTACTCGCCGGTGAACATCCACGACGTCTACCAGCGTGGTGGCACCCTCGACGACATCTATGAGGTTCCGTACTTCCGCGCCATCCGGCAGTGGCAGTGGGACTACGGCTTCGGCAAGCAGCGGCCGGAGGAGCACGGCAACTGGCTGATTCCGTGTTCCCTGCGCGACCACTATCGCGACGGTCGGGCGCTGATCGATCACTACCGTCCGGAGCCGGAAGACGAATCTGCTAAGGAAGCACTTGCTGACCCCGTTTACTACAAGGGATTGCTGGCTTATGACCAGAAGCTTCAGGAGACCTTCGACCCCATCTGGCGAGAGAAGTATCTGCGCAGTGCATGCGGGGGCAAAAAACGCTCCTGGACGAGCTCTGTTTCGAGCCAGCGGACGTAACACGCCATTGGATAACCCTCATTCATCGCGCGGTGGCTGGCATCCACCGCGCGAAACTGATCTCGGGTCTGTGCGGGGCGTCGCCCCGGTGGTGGTCTCTGCACACATAGCCTGAGATCGAGCCGGCTGGCGAGACGGATGCCTCCAAACTCTCTTTGAAAAAATCTGAAAAAACATACGCAATTTGCAGGAATTACAGCAGACATAGTAGAAGACACTATTTAGCAACCCGAAAGATGGTGCATGGCGCCGTCGTTTCGCTGTCTGCCGGGACGCAGCGAAGCAGGTTGACATCATCCAACAAGGAGGCTCTTGATGGCATTTACAGACCGATGCGACATCTTCGGCAGCGTGCACGAAGAGGGCATCAACCGCATTGTGCGACACGTCATGCGGCAACGCCCGTCGCTGTTCAACTACGGCACCGCGTTTTTCCAGCAGAACCCCGAACTGCTCTGCGAACGGATTTCGGTAGCGCCAGAAGTGCTTCGCGCTCGCAACCCATTGCTAACGGTGCTTTCGCCCATTCCGGTACTCGGCGCACGCCTTCCGCTTGGGCTGAACTGGTGCCTGCAGTTCACGGACCTGCAGATTGACTTCCACCCCGGCAACACAGTCGCTCTGCCGCGTGAATTGGGACGACTGCCTGCACAGCGCTTCGCCCTGCACATGAGAGGCTGTTTCGGAATGGATTGTCCCCCGGAGGATTTCATTCGCGAAATCCTGCCTCGGATCGAGGCTGTAGAGGCAGCGAGCAGGGAAAAGGACCTGTTTGGCTTTTCAGACAAGGATGTGCAAACATTGCGCCCCAACGTTCCTGCCACAGACGTGATCGTCTTCCCGACGAAGAAGGTGCAATGCTTCTGCGTCTCGCTGTTTGCGGTGTTGCACTTCGAGTGGGGAACCATTCCCGGCAACGCTCAGCAGTGGCTGAAGGTGCGGCTGGACGGGCTGGAAATCGTCGACCTTGGGCCGGCGCCGCTGGAGGAGTCGGTGGAGTGCTACATCAAGCTGGTGTTGCGGCTGGGTATTTTGCCACGGCTGATGGTGCCCATCGAAGCGATGGTACTCAATATCACCGAGCTGATGCGTAAGCAGGGACTGACTGTCGGCGAGACCATCACGCTCCAACCCACACCAGTACCCGCTGGTGTGCCCAACAACCCGGCGGTGGAAGACGACCAGCTGAAAGCATTCGTCAATCTGGTGGTGGAGGCATAGACGATGGCACACTTCACGATCGCCGTTTCCGAGAAGACGTTCCAGCGATCCTTCGACCTGCTGAAGCGCAATCTGCGTTTCGCAAAGGCGGACCAGACGAGCTTTGGCATTTTCGTGGCGGGCTATGACGTGCGTGCCCATCTGGAAGGGGGAACTCTGGACCTCCGTGCAGACAACACCATCAGCGTCAAGGAGCTGGACATTCGCTGGGACCGCTTACGGTTCACTCTGGGCATCAACATTCCGGAGATCTGTGTCGGTGGGGGATGTATCAATATGCCGTGGCCTATCCCCGACATCTGTCTGCCCCGCGTTTGCGTGTTCAGCCGCAACCCCGACGTTTCGATATCGCCGGACCTCGCCGCGTTCGTAGCTCAGGAGGTGAGCTTCACCGGCAGTGTGGTCGCTCGCTACTTTGACGCCTCGGTCCCGTTGCCGTCGCCAGACCCATGCGCGCCGGTGCGCGTCGAGCCGTTGCCCTCCACCAACCAGTGGCATATCCACATCGACCCGCAGACCATCGATGTCGACCTGTTTGACTTTCCAGACATCGTAGGCAACCTGATAGAGAACACCCTCACCAGCGCCATCCGGGCGATTATCCCGGGCGGCTTCGTGCGCGACATCATCCTCGCTATCATCGGGGGCATCGCGGACTTCATCCGCTTCCTGCTGGACATCCCCGACGATATCCAGGAATGGCTGAGCGACCTGTTCAACGTCAGCTTCGGGTTGCTGGATTTCATCGGCACGATGGTGCTGGACTTCTTCAGCAGCTGTAACCCGCTGTACCGCATCGACGATCCGTTCCAGCTGTTACCACCGCAGGACGGTTTGGTGCCGGTTCGAATCCCGCTACGCGATCTCAGCGTCCGCGTGAACGACGTGGAAATGATCGCCGAAGTGAACATTGGAGGTTAGTCATGACGAACGAAAAAGCCGCTTTGAATCGCCCTGTCTTTACACAGCGGGCGTTTGACAGCAGCGCGATGACGGTGCTCACCACGTTCATCCATCGGTTTGCAGAGGCGGGTTCCTGCGACCTTTTCGTCCGCAGAGGCGAGCGTGTCGTGCACCGCGCTACCGTCAACGTGGTGAAGGAGACGAACGCACCGCATCAGGTGGATATAGATATGGCAACGCTCGGTGCGCAGGCAAAAGGATGCGACTGTGGAAAACACGCAGGATACACACTTCGCGAGGGAGGGGTGATGTGTTTCTTCGTCTCCAGGGGCACCTCCCGCTACAGCGTGATGATAGAACAGATCGGCGCCAAAGAGAAGAAAGTTCTCGCCGACAGCCGCGAGGCTGTTCCTGCGGGCGATCTGTTCGCGGTAACGCTGGTGTTGCCCGGTGCCTATCGGGTGGTGAACACCCAGGGGAACGCAGAGATGCAGGTAGAGGTCGGGATGCCTGCGGAGCGATACCGTTTGGATCAGCCGACCATCGTCGATATCCAGCGCACAGGCAAGTTCGGCGCTCGTCGCGCCAGCATCCTTCTCGGGCAGACGGTCGTGTTCCGGTGTGGGGCACCGGCGCGTTTGCAGATGGAGCTGGTGAAGCCTCACGACATTATTCAGAAGCGTGAGCAGGAGAAGCCGTCCTACACGGTACGCAAGCCCCAGTAGCATCCCGCAAGCAGGGCGGAGGGCGAGACAGTGGAGCAGATCGTCACAGGTACTCGCCCTCCTCAAAGCGTTCTGCTCGCCTCCATTTCCTGACGCGCGACTATTTTCAGCGAAAACTTTGAAAAAAGGCAAAAAAGGGCTTGTATTCCCCGCCGTTTGCGGTATACTACCAGTGTTCGGTGTTCGTTGCACGCAACGGTTCGGTTCCGGGGTCCGCAAACCTCATGTGAGGAGACCGCGTTCGAGCCTGCTGGCACCACCGCAACGAAAAAATCCGGGAGGCTCGCGCTTCCCAGCATGAGGTAGAAAAATGCCAGAAACCACTTCTTTGTTCGTAGGAAACCTTTCCTACGCCACCACCGCAGACCAGCTGCGCGAGCTGTTCGCTCCGTGGGGTCCCGTCGAGGATGCTCGTGTCGTCGAAGGGCGCGGGTTCGGGTTCGTGGACATTCCCAGCGAGAACATGCAGGCGGCTATCGACGCGACCAACGGGCAGGTGTTCATGGGGCGAACCATCACCGTAAACCAGGCTCGCCCGCGCACCGAGCGCCGCGATGGCGGTTTCCGCAGCGACCGCGGTGGCTACGGCTCCGGACGACGCGACCGTCGCTGGTAAGCCAGAAGTACCACACGTGCAACGGCACGCCGACCGGCGTGCCGTTTGTGCTTATTTGAGGCGGACGATGGTTACGCCGTCGCCGCCCTCTGCCGGTTCCGCCCCGCGATACGACGCCACCAGAGGATGCGTGCGCAGGTAGTCGCGTACAGCCTGTCGCAAAATGCCCGTGCCTTTGCCGTGGATGACGCGAACCTGCTCCAGCCCAGCCGTATATGCATCGTGCAGGTACTGGTCGAGATTCACCAGAGCTTCGTCCACCCTCAGCATCCTCAGCATGATTTCGGAAGAGACCTGCGAGGCGCGGGACAGGTTGACAGGCATAGCGGTCGCTGGCGTGGTGCTGGAGGCGGAAGTCTCTATCCGTCGTAGCGCCTGCCGCGGCACCGTGACGCGGATTGCGCCTGCCTGCACAACGGCTTCTTCTCCCTTGATTTGTAACACTGTTCCCGCCACGTTGAGCGTTGTGACCTTGACCGTATCGCCTTCCCGAATTTCACCTTGTGCTGGTGGGGTTGGGCGCGGTGCGAGTATCTCCCGCAGTTTCTCACTGGCTTCGCGCACCTGCCAACGGGCTTCTTGAGCGGTGCGGTTCTCGCGCGGCTGTTCTCTCAGCTGGCGGTAAGCCTCCTCCGCCTGTTGCACAATTTCCTCCAGACGCGCCTGTACCTCTCGCGACACCTCCTCGCGCAGACGCTGGCGCTCCTGTTCCAGCCGTTCCATCTGTTGCTGGAGCTGTTCGCGCAGTGCCTGCGCTTCCTTTCGCTCTTTTTCCGCCGCGGTGCGCGCCTCCTCGACGAGCCGTTGCTCCTCTTCGAGCCTGCGCATGATGCTGGCAGCTTCCGTCTCCCGTCCGGCAAGTCGCGCCTGGGCGGTATCGATCACGCTCTGCGGTAGCCCCAGCCTCTGCGCAATCACGATGGCATGGCTGGAGCCCGGCGTGCCGATGCGCAGGTGATAGGTGGGGCGCAGGGTCTGGATGTCGAACTCTACCGAGGCGTTCTGCACCCCCTGTCGAGCGTAGGCATAGCTTTTCAGCTCGCCATAGTGGGTGGTTGCCATCACGCGGGAGCGACGTGCGAGCAGGTAGTCCAGTATCCCCTGTGCCAGAGCGGCGCCCTCGGCAGGATCGGTGCCCGCGCCCAGTTCGTCCAGAAGCACCAGCGTGCGCTCGTCGCACTGAGGAAGCATTCCGGCGATATTGGTCATGTGCCCCGAAAAGGTGGACAGCGACTGCTCGATGCTCTGCTCATCGCCGATGTCCGCGAATATCCTCTCGAAGACCGCCATCTCGGTACCCGTATCCGCGGGCACGTGCAGTCCCGATTGCATCATGAGCGTCAGCAGTCCGACCGTCTTAAGGGTCGCCGTTTTTCCGCCCGTGTTGGGTCCCGTGATGAGCAGGATACGGAAACGGTCGCCCAGCTCCACATCGATGGGCACGACAAGTGGCTTGAGCAGGGGATGACGGGCTTTTCGCAGGCGAATCCTGCCCTGCGTGTTCAGTGTCGGCTCGACAGCGTCCCAGTCTGCGCTCAGCCGGGCGCGGGCATCGATGAAGTCCAGCTCCGCAAGGGCGTCACACGTGAGCAGAATGGCGTCGCTGTGCTTGCCCACCTGTGCGCTGAGTTGCGCGAGGATACGCTCCACCTCCGCCTGTTCCGCGCTCTGTGCCTCGCGAATCTGGTTGCCGAGGTCCACCACCTCCTGTGGTTCCATGAAGAGGGTCGCGCCCGATGCGCTCACATCATGTACGATGCCACCAAACTGGGCGCGATATTCCGCCTTCACAGGCAGGCAGTAACGGTCGCCGCGCATGGTGATAACCGGCTCCTGAAGCATACTGCGGATGCGCGAAGAGTTGAGAGCCGCGTGCAGGCGTTCGGTGATGCGGGTATGTAGCTGGCGCAGACGCTGGCGGATCCGGATGAGCTCGGGGCTGGCGCTGTCGGCGACGGTAGCGTCTTCCCGAATACAGCGACGTATCTCCTGCACCACTTCCGGGAGGGATTCGATCTGCCGCGCCAGCACGCACAGGGCGGGGCAACGCTCCTCACGCGCCAGCAGGAACTGCCGGAGGCGTCTGGCGGTTTCGAGCGTGTCCGCGATGGAGAGCAGGGCTTCTGGCGTCAGCACGCCGCCCGCTCGAGCCAGCCCGACCGGAGAACGGACATTCTGCACTCCACGAAAGGACATCTCTTCTGCGAGGTCGATGAGTCGTCGCGCTTCGGTGGTCTGCTGGAGACGCAGACGAATGACCTCGACGTCAGTGGTAGGCGCCATTTGACACGCCCGTTCAGTGCCCAGTGGTGTGGTGCACCGAGCCGCCACTTTCTGGCGGATGGCGTCGTATTCCAGAACTCGCAGGGTATGTGCGTTCATTCAGTCCGCTTCGGGTTCAATGCCCAGCTCTCGCAACCGTTGAGCCAGCCTCTCGGCGCGTTGACGCTCCCGCTCTGCCTCTTGTCGCGCCTGTTCCGCCAGTTGCCGTACCTGTTCTGCCTCTTGTCGCGCCTGTTCCGCCAGTTGCCGTGCCTGTTCTACCTGCTGGCGTTCGCGTTCCAGCTGGCGACGCAATTCCACATAGGGGATAAACCGTTCGCCATCGGGACGGTACATCACCAGCTCGCCGTCTTCTAAGGTGAACCGCGTGCCGAGTCGTGGGCTCACCCAGCCATCCATCTCAGGCACAGGCTTGAATGCGCCGTCCACTCTCAACCAGCCTTCCAGGGCACCGCGGTCGGGGTCATAGATGTAATACTCCTCCACGCCATATCGCTCGTAGAACTGGTACTTCTCGATCAGTTCCGACAGGCGATTGCCGGGGGAGAGTACCTCGAATACCACCTGTGGGGCAATGTTGTTCTCTTCCCACTGCTTGTAGGAAGGGCGATGACCCTTGGGTCGCCCGAATGCCACCATCACGTCCGGCGCGGTGCGTATCTCCGGATGACCTTCTACAGGATACCAGAACAGGTCTGCCGCGACGAACACGTCCTTTCGTTCGGCAAACAGGGCGGAGATGTTATCGAACAGGTAGACGATTACCTCCAGCTGTTTGGTGTTATCCGCCATGGGTTTGCCATCACTTTCCGGATAAACAATCTTCTTTTGGGGCACGGATTGCACCGTCATTTTGCATCACCAGCCTTATTATAGCAGATGCAAGAGAGAAAGCACGCGTGCACGAAGGAAATGCTGGCACACTGTGGAATGAGATGGCAAGAACGCAGCAGGTCCTAGCCGATAAGCGTTGCTCCCCTCAGCCTTCTGCTAACTGGACCCGCCACGTTCGACCCACAAGAGAGGAGGCTGATTTTCCGTGAAAGGCATGTCCTGGTTGAGGACGGTGAGTGTGCTGGCTTTGCTGTCGGTTGTGGTGCTTGCGACGAGCTTCTGCTATGCGCAGACACCTGTCTCCCCACAGAAACCGGAGGCTGCAACTCAGCAGTCTACGAAGAAGAAGGGGCTTGCGCCCGCAAAGCGGCTGGAACTCGCCCTCGCGAAAGATACTGAACCCGATGCCCTGACCCCCATCATCATGCATACCATCGAGCGTGGACTTCAGGGCTCTCGAAGACAGGGGACTTCGCCCCTCGACGAGGTGTTTGACAGAGTGCTACAGAGGCATCCGGAAATCGACCGAGCGTTGCTCCAGAGGCTGGTTACCGACTACAAAGCGATACCCGCCAGTATCCGCACGCGCAGGTTGCCTGCCAGTCTGGCGAACCTCGATCCCGGCCGTCCTCTGGAGGTGCAGACCATACGCGCCGCGGGCGACCTGGTGCTCGCTGTGGGGCGTTCTGTCTCACGTCCCGCACCGAAACTGACGCCCAGCACGGCCCGGCTGTCCGAACTGCTGAAGACCAGCGACCTGGCGCGCCCAGGTCTCAAACCGCCGGATGTGTATATCTTGCGTATCGTGCCCGCAGGGTCGGGCGGATATGAAGCAGGGCAGAAGCTGACGCTGATTGGGTGGGGGTTCTCGGCGAACAAGTCGGAGAACACTATCCGAATCCTCAAGACGATGGCTGGCGGTTCACAGGGCGAGTTCGCGACGCTGAACCCCCAGGTTGCCTCCACCGAAGCGATGGAGTTCCGCGTGCCCGATCGGATGGATCCGGGACAGTACGCACTGGAGCTGGTGGTGAGAACTGGCGGAGCGGACAAGACCAGCAACCGCGTCGCCTTCGCCATCAAGGCGCCACCGCCGCCAGCACCTGTGATTAACTCCATCTCGCCAGCGCAGTACCCTGGCAAGAAGGTGCTACTCACGGGTCAACACCTGCTTCAGGGCAGGTCGGCCAGCGACCCCAAGCAAGTATACAGCGTCTATTTCAAGCCGATGGACGACCAGCCGCTGGTATCGTATCTGGTGGTGGAGGGGGAGCAGCTCGGCTGTGTGCTGGCAAGTCCCGTTAACGACACCAACATGGAGGTCACGATACCTTCAACGCTTCTGCCGGGTAACTATCAGGTTTTCATCGGCACGGGCAGTAGTATCAGTAACCGCGTGACCTATGCCGTTCGCGCCTACCGGTATCAGGTGAACTTCGTGAGGCTGAAGTGTATCGATGAGTCCAACCCTGAATGGGCGGGTAGCGACGAAGTTGTTACCACCTGGGTGGTTGGGCGCGACACCGAGGCGTGGGCGAAGAACACCGGCGAATACACGGAGTTTGACGACGGCGAGGAGCAGAACTACAAGGTGGGCGACCGTACTGTGTACATGCCGACAGGCTCGCCCGGTGAGGTGAAAATGCTGTTAACCATCGCCACGTCGCTCTACGAGTGGGATTCCGGCGACGTCGAAGCGGCGAACAAGGTGATCGGTTTCGTGGGTGACCTCGCGGCGGAGATTCTCAAGTACTTCGAGAAGCCGGAACTCGCTGTTCTGGTGAAGGCGCTGGTACCGCTGATACAGAAGCTGGTGGCATGGCTGGGTGGCGATCCAGATAATCTCGGCACGCGATATCTGGCGTGGACAGCGCTGGAACTTCAGCAGATGACGGACAACCCGCAGAAGCGATTCTCGGGCACGTTGCAATTCCGGAACAGCGGCGACACCGGGAGCTACGACGTGACCTACAAAGTGCTGCGCGTCGAGTGAGGACAGGGCAGGAAGCTGAGGCTTCCTGCCCTGATACTGTGTCGCAGGAGCCTGTGTTCTGAACGCGAAACAGGTAAGCAAACTGCCCGCAGGGGATAGCAACGATGCTTTTGTGGCTTGGTGTGTTGATCGTGGCTTGCAGACTGGCACAGGCTGTGCCTCTGCACGATTTCGAGCACGTCTCCCGGTGGAAGCCCCATCCGGATGGCGGTGTTTCGGTTACGCTGCGGGCGGACAGTGAAACCGTCCGCGAGGGCAGGGGCGCCATGCGCATGGTTTACCGGGATGCCCCGCCCCATTGGGGCAACGTGGTGAGCTCCTGTCAGGTGCCTCCCAACGCTGTCGCACTCCGCTTCTGGTTGCATCCGCACCACGTTACTCCGGCGGCACGGATGCACATCTGGCTCCTGGAGCCTGACGGCGACATGTGGCTCCAGCAGGTGGTGGTCAACGGCAAGCCGGTGGGTGAACTGGCACCCGGGTGGTATGAAGTGGTTCTACCGGTGAGCGCTTTCCAGTTCGACGGCAGGGGAAAGCGTACGCGCGAGATGACGACTGTGGACAGGATGCTCATCGGCTGTAACTTCGGCGATATGGAGGTGTCCGTCGATGCCATGCAGTGGGAGGTGAAGCAAAGCACAAAATCGGCTCCCCTGCCACGGTCTGCGGGTCTGCAGGTGGAGGACGGCGAGCGCGGACGCATCGCGGTGCTGGACATGGGCGAGGGATTGCCTGGTGGCTTCCGCACCGCCCACCCTCCTGACCAGCTGGCGAGAGCCCTGCGCCGGGCGGGTTTTGGAGTGATGTTGCTTCGTGCTGGAGACCTTGCGGACAAACAACTCCTCAGCCCCGACCGGTTCGATGTGGTCGTCCTGCCGTACGGCGCGTTCTTCCCTCTGCAGGCACGAGAGACGTTTCTCGCTTATCTGCAGGCAGGAGGCAGTTTTCTCAGCACGGACGGATATGCGTTTGACCGACCGCTGGTGTGGGACGGTACACGCTGGGTAGAAGCCTCTCTGGTTGTGACGGCGGAGGAGCATCAGCGGGGGATACTGGAAGGAGCACGTATCAACACGCGCTACGGCACGCCAGGTGACGCCATGACGTTCTCGCCTGCGCAGATTGGCGTGTTTGACCCCGCCTTTCTCCTGCGCGAAGCCGTGCAGGTGAGAACCTCGCCAGCGTTCGTGGGCGATCGCCTGCGCCTGCGGTTCAACGAGCCTCTGGAGGGATTCTCTGCCAGCGGACTGATTGGGGACAATAACCCCGTCTTTCCGCCTGTGTACCGACGCTGGATACCTGTGCTGGAGGCGACCGACCCGAACGGCAACGTGCGCGGTACTGCGCTGAGTATCCTGCACAACTTCTCCGGCGTGTATCGAGGCTCCAGCTGGGCGTTCAGCGGCGTTACGTCTGGCGTGCCGATTTTGCTGGGCAGCTCGAAGCGTGAGCGGCTACTGCACCAGGTGATAGACCGTATCGTACAAAAGGTGTACCTGCACAGCCTGCAAACCGACTTGCCTCTCTATGAGCGGGACGAGCGGGCGACCATTCGCGTGCAGGTCGCGAACTTCGGCAGGAGGGGCGCGAGCGGGCGCGTGGTGCTGAAGGTGCAGGAACGCGAAGTTGCTGTCCGCTCTGTGACTCTTCAGCCCGGCGCCAGCCAGGCGGTTGAGACCGAGGTGCCGGTGCGAGAGTGGAAGGGCGATTTCTGCCCGGTTCGTGCAGAGCTCTGGCTTGGCACGGAGCTGGTGGACACTCTCGAAACTGCCTTCTGCATCCGTGATGAAGGCACCATCGCACGCGGTCCGAAAGTGGGCTGGCAGAATAACTATTTGACGATCAACGGACAACCTGCCTTGCTTGTGGGCACTAATCAGACGGGGATGATGTTCTACTCGGAAAATGAATCGCCTGCCGTCTGGGAGCGCGACTTTCGTCGCATGGCAGAGCACAACATACGCATCCTGCGTATACTGCACTTCTCGCCGTTCGCGAAAGAGGGTTACAGGGGGATCGGCGCGCACTCATCGCTTGACCTGCGAGGCGATCCGCCCAAACGCCTGCAACGACAGATGGATGCCATCGTCCAGCTGGCGCAGAAGCACGGCATCGTTGTTTTCCTGTCCCTGCACGACTGGCTCGGGGTGACGCTGACCGACGAGGAGCTGGACGCTCAGCGCGAGTGGAACCGTTTCTGGGTAACACGCTACCGGAACGTGCCGGGCATCCTTTACGACATCCAGAATGAACCGTCGGTCGAAATGCCCGATGCACCATTTGTGCGGCAGTTGTGGAATGCGTGGCTTCAGCAGAGATACGGCTCCGATGAGGCACTGCGCTCTGCATGGCGTGCGAACCCACCGGAAGCTCCACTACCCGACGTGCCTCTCGGAAACCGCACGGACCGCTGGGACGACGTGCGCAGTGCCGACCTGAAACGCTTCGAAAGCGAACTGCTGAACCGCTGGGTGAAGGCGAATATGGACGGCATCCGAGCAGGCGACCCTGATGCGCTCGCTTGCGTGGGCTATCTGCCGAGTATGCCACCTGCCGACAAAATCCTGGGCACGCGCCATACCGACTTTTCTAACATGCACTACTACGGCTCTCTGCGCGACTTCCCGCTGGAGTTCAAACTGGTAGACCGGCGGGCGTACGGCAAGGGGCTGAGTCTGGGTGAGTTTGGCGCACAGGAAGCGCACGATGCACGGGTGAATGGGCAGACGGGACTACCCGTAGAGCCCAGCGTGACCCGTTGCCGGCAGGTTCTGCACTATGCCGTAGGGCTGGGCGCCGCCTTTGTGTGCAACTGGGACTGGAAGGACTTTGACGAGATGGTCTTTCCGTGGGGGCTGGTACATCACGGCACGCCCGTCGCCAAGCCGTGGTTGCACACGCTGGCGCAAGGGGCAGAGTTGCTCAAGCGGGTGCGTCCAGCCTCTGAGCGTCCGCGGGTTTACCTGCTCGTGCCAGACGGCCACCGCATCGGACCCCACTTCGATGCCATCCATCGCGCCCTGCAGAATGCAGTACAGCTGTTGCTCGACCAGCGGGTGAACTTCGGCGTGCTCAACGAGGAAGACCTGCAGGAGATACCCGCGTCGGCGAAAGCCATCTTCTGGATACTGCCCTACTGCCCGCGCGATGAGGTGTTTGCGAAAGTGCTGGAGTGGGTGCGGGGCGGTGGGGTGTTGTACTTGTCGGGCGGGATTGGCTTTGACCACACGCGCCAGCCGAACCGCGCAGAGCGGTACCAACTGCTTGGGTTGCCGGAACAGCCCATCGTCTCACCGTTCGAGGTCGCGCCGGAGGTTTGGGAGCAATCGCTCTTGATTCGTGAGGTGGGGCGGGGGAGGGTAATATATGTGCCCTATCCGCTGGAGTTACGTCCGCAGGCAGAACATGCTAACGTGTATCTGCAGGTGCTGAACCTCGCCGTGGTCGGTCCGATACCGGTGACCGTGCAGGGAGGTACGGTTCACGCCCTGTGCATCCCGACGCAGGAAGGTGGCTGGCTCTATTCTTTCATCCGTACCGACGACGCGGACGGCGTTTGCCAGGTTGAACTGCCCGACCCGCGTGTGCAGTTGCACCTGCGTCCGCAGGGTGCGGCTTTCGTGCTGGTGAACTGGAGGGGCGATATCGTCGCGGTGGAGAGCGAGGGAGAGCTACGTTTAGAGGGCGCGCTAATCGCAAAGGCGGAAGGGCACTTTGGATTGCTGTCGCTAGATGGAGAATCGTTGCTAAGGTCCATGCAACTGCTTGTCCTGCCCCACCAGCAGAGGGAGGTCGAGCTATTCCTGCTTTCTCAGGGGCGCGTGGCTGTGGGGCAGCTGTCAAACGTTAGCTCGGCGAGGTTGCAACAGCGCAGAACACGGGTGATTCGGTTTGGTATTGGGGAAGTGGGGATGGTGAGACTGTGAATGGCAATCCCCTGCGAATCGCCTTGGTCGGAGGAGATTGCTTCGTCGCTCCGCTCCTTGCAATGACACAATGGGGCGGGGGAGATCTCGAACACGCTTGCCCGTTGTTGACTTGCCCAGCGTTTTGGGATATATTCTACGTAAACACCTTGTGTGGAGTTACCGATGCCACATCCGCCCAACGCCGAGACAGTACTGGTTGTAGACTTCGGTGCGCAGTACACGCAGCTCATCGCCAGACGCATCCGCGAATGCCATGTGTTCTGCGAGATTGTCCCAGCCGACACTTCCGCAGAGGAGATCGCCCGACGCCAACCGCGGGCGCTGGTACTTTCCGGTGGACCTGCCAGCGTTTACGAGCCGGGTGCGCCCCGCGCTGACGAGGCGATCTATCAGCTGGGCATTCCGATACTGGGCATCTGCTACGGACATCAGCTGATGAGCCACCAGCTGGGTGGCGTGGTGGAGCCGTCCGAAAAGCGCGAGTATGGACGCACGGAACTGGAAGTGCTGGCGCCTGAGGACCCGCTGTTTGCCGGACTGGAAACCCATCTTACCTGCTGGATGAGCCATGGCGACAAGGTGCTTCAGCCGCCGCCGGGATTTGTGGTGACTGCAGTGACGCCTGCCACGCCCGTTGCAGCGATGGCGGACTACGAACGCCGCTTCTTTGGCGTGCAGTTTCATCCCGAAGTGCACCACACTCCCTTCGGCAAACAGCTCATTGACCACTTCCTGAAGCGAGTGTGCGGCTGTCGCGGCGACTGGACGCCGGGCAACTTTGTGGAGCAGGCTTGCCGGGAAATCCGCGAGCAGGTTGGCGATGGGCACGTGCTGGTGGCGGTCAGCGGCGGTGTGGACTCGATGACGGTCGCGGCGCTGGTGCACCGAGCCATCGGCGGCGACAGGCTGACGTGCATATTTGTAGACCACGGACTGTTGCGCGCGGGCGAGGCTGAGCAGGTACGCGAGACCTTTTCGCGGCTGTTTCCAGTGCATCTGGTATATGTGGACGCGCGCCAGCGGTTTCTGGAGAGGCTGAAGGGTGTGGAAGACCCCGAGCAGAAGCGCAGAATCATCGGCGAGACCTTCGTGCGCGTCTTCGAGGAGCACGCCGACGAACTGCGCGGCTGTGAGTACCTGGCGCAGGGCACGTTGTATCCCGACGTGATCGAGAGCGGCGCGACCCGCCACTCCGCCACCATCAAGACACATCACAATGTGGGCGGTCTGCCGAAAGACATGCGCCTGAAGGTGATCGAGCCATTACGCTACCTGTTCAAGGATGAAGTGCGTGCAGTGGCGGCGGAGCTGGGGTTGCCGGAGGAAGTGGTATGGCGCCAGCCGTTCCCGGGTCCGGGACTGGCGGTACGCATTGCCGGGGAGGTGACCCCCGAACGGCTGGAAATGGTGCGTGCGGCGGACCGCATCGTGCTGGAGGAGACTTGGCGTGCCGGGCTGATGCGCGAGATATGGCAGTCGTTCGCGGTGTTGCCTGCGGTACGTACTGTGGGTGTGATGGGCGATCAGCGCACTTATGCTCATCCCATTGTGGTGCGGGCGGTGGTCAGCGAAGACGCCATGACTGCCGACTGGGCGCGGTTGCCCTACGAGGTGCTGGAGCGCATCAGCAACCGTATCGTGGGCGAAGTGCCGGGTGTCAACCGGGTGCTTTATGATATCACGAGCAAACCGCCGGCAACGATTGAGTGGGAGTAGCTGGGAAACGCCTGAAAAATGTGTCATAATAACAGTAATCCATTGAGCGACAACTGCACGAGGAATCCGCAACGGTGATGGTGCAATCCACAATCAAGCCTTTGATTTCCGAAGAGCAGATTGCCGAACGCATCGCCGAGCTGGGCAGACAGATCCGGCAGGACTACGGCAATGAGAAGATCCTGCTGGTGGGCGTGCTGAAGGGAGCGGCGGTGTTCCTGTCGGACCTTCTGCGCGCGATCGACGGTGCGGTGGACTACGACTTTGTCGCCATCTCCAGCTACGGCAATGGCACGAAGTCGTCGGGAGTAGTGCGAATCCTGAAAGATTTGGACGAAAGCCCGATAGGTCGGCACGTGCTGATTGTGGAAGATATTGTAGACAGCGGGCTGACCCTGCAGTTCCTGCTGGAGAACATGAAGATGCACCGCACCGCCAGCGTCAGGGTGTGCGCCCTGCTGGACAAGGTGGCACGGCGTGTGGTGGATGTGCCCATCGACTACCGGGGGTTTGAGGTACCCGACGTGTTCGTGGTAGGATACGGGATGGACTACGCGGGGCTGTACCGCAATCTGCCCTATATCGGCGTGCTGGAGCATGAGGAGTAGTGCTGACGCGGGAAAAAATGCGCTGGCAATACACAGGGGGTAGACTCCATCACGAAAATAGGCTATAATACGAGTTGGGATAGTTCCTGTGTTTTCCCTCTCAATCGCCGATGAGCAAAAGCGACCAGAAGTCTTTTCCAGACTCCCAGCAACGGGTATCCGGCTCGTACGGGGTACGCAGGAGCTTGTGTTGGGTAGCAGGAGATACATAATACAACCTCGCAGGGAGTTCCGATGCGAATCACTCTGAGATGCTTCGCTGGCGCTCAGCATGACAAGGGTAGTGCCGTTCAGCATGACGACCTCACTGTCATTCTGAGCGAAGCGAAGAATCCCGGAAGCAAACGACATAATCCACTTCGGTGAAAGGTGACAACCGGCATGGAAACGATTGACCTCGCGGAATTTGACCGCAAATCACTGGAGGAGCTGCACGCTATCGCACGCGAACGAGGCGTGGAGGTAGAGGACAACATCCGCAAACACGAGCTCATCCAGCGCATCCTTCAGGCACACACCGACTCGAACGGGCAGGTCATGGCAGAGGGCGTGCTGGAGATCCTGCCAGACGGGTGGGGATTCCTGCGCCGAGACATCAACTTCGCCGCCGACGGCAACGGCGATATTTACGTCTCACAGACGCAGATCAAACGCTTCGGGCTGAAGACGGGCGATACCGTCTACGGAGTCGTGCGACCACCCAAAGAGAACGAGAAGTATTACGGACTTCTCAGGGTGGAGCTGGTGAACGGTCTCGACCCCGAGTATGCCCGACATCGAACGCACTTCGATGACCTGACCCCGATCTATCCCGTCGAGCGCATCCGGATGGAGACGGACAGCAAGAACATCTCGGCGCGCCTCATCGACCTGATCGCTCCCATCGGCAAAGGTCAGCGCGGGCTGATCGTCTCGCCGCCCAAAGCAGGCAAGACCACCCTGTTGAAGACCATTGCCAACAGCATCGCCATCAACCATCCGGAAGTGGTGTTGCTAGTATTGCTGGTGGACGAGCGTCCGGAAGAGGTGACCGACATCCGCCGCTCGGTGAAGGGACGTGTGGTGAGCTCCACCTTCGACGAAATGCCGGAAAACCACATGCGCGTCTCCGACATGGTGCTGGAAATGGCGAAGCGTCTCGTGGAGGCGCGGCGTGATGTGGTGATCCTGCTGGACAGCCTGACCCGCCTGTCGCGAGCATCCAACCTGACGGTGAACCCCAGCGGGCGGACGCTCTCTGGCGGTCTCGACCCGTCGGCGTTGTATCGCCCGAAACGCTTCTTCGGGGCGGCGCGTAACATCGAAGAGGGAGGTAGTCTCACGGTGCTCGCCACGGCACTGGTGGACACCGGAAGCCGGATGGACGACGTGATTTTCGAAGAGTTCAAGGGCACCGGCAATATGGAGCTCGTGCTGGACCGGGGGCTGGCGGAGCGTCGCATCTTCCCCGCCATCGATATCAACCGCTCTGGCACCCGCCACGAGGAACTGCTGTTCACCGAAGAGGAACTGCGCAGGGTGTGGAAGCTGCGGCGGATGCTGGCATCGATGGAGCCCATGCAAGCTATCGAACAGCTGATCGGTTTGCTGTCCCACACGAACTCCAACGAGGAATTCCTGCGAGTGGTGGAGAACATCAAAGAGACGGACTGATGAAGGCGCGGATCGCTGAGGGGGGATAGACGATGAGCGATCGTTTCCGCGACATGTTTAACGACTGGCAAGACGACGAAGGACCGCCCGATGAGTTCGGCGAGCTCGAGCGCTTCGAGCCACGCCCGCTGGACGAAAAGGAAGTGCGCGTGGTCGGCGTCTACGAGCATCAGGAAACCGGGATGCCCCCTCAATTCTTTGTGCTGTTGCAGGACAACCGTGGGCGTCGCCTGCCCATCTGGATAGGGAAATACGAGGCACTGTCTATCTCTATGGCGCTGGAAGGCGACGTGCCCGACCGTCCCATGACCCACGATCTGCTGAAGAACGTGATCGAGCGGATGGGCGGCACGGTCGAGCGGATTATCGTGGATGACCTGTGGCAGAGCACCTTCTACGCGAAAATCACCATCTCGCTAAACGGGCAAACGATGGATATCGACTCGCGTCCCAGCGACGCGATTGCCCTCGCGCTGAGAACGCGCTCGCCGATTTACGTGGCAGAACCGGTTTTCGAGTCTGTTTCCGAGTCACTGTAGTCTGCAGAAGAGTCAAAACGCCTTCCGGCTGTCCAGCAGAATGGTGACGGGACCGTCGTTGACCAGCGACACAAGCATGTGCGCCCCGAACACGCCGGTCTGTACCGGCAGTGACAGTTCTCTCAGCATCTCCACCACGCGCAGGTAGAGCCTTTCTGCCATTTCCGGAGGCGCAGCATCGGTGAAACTCGGGCGACGCCCCTTCCGGCAGTCCGCATACAGGGTGAACTGGGAAACCACCAGCACCTCGCCGCCGATGTCGGTGATGCCGAGGTTGATTTTGCCTGCCTCATCCTCAAAGAGGCGCAAGGACGCAATCTTCTCGGCGATATAGCGGGCATCGGTATCGCTGTCGTCGTGTGTGACGCCCAGCAGAACCACATAGCCCCTGCCGATGGACGCCACCTGTTCGCCGTTGACCGTCACCTGCGCCTGCGCCACTCGCTGTAGCACTGCCCTCATTACGCTGCCTCTTCTCCTGTTCCGGTACGGCGGATGTCCAGCACGTCGCTGAGACGGCGCACCCGGTCGATCAGACTGCGCAGTTGCTCCGTGTTCTGCACCTCTACGGTCAGATCGATTCGCGCCACACCGCTGGGCAGGGAGATCGTGCGCACGGCGGTGATATTGGTCTTCGCCTCGCCAAACACGCTGGCGATGTCAGAGAGGAGCCCCGTGCGGTCTGCCGCCTCAATGTGCAGGGAGGTTGAGAAGTACGCCCCGTTGCGGCTTTCCCACTGCACCGACACCAGCCGTTCGGGCTCGTTCTGGAGGTAGCTCAACACGTTTCGGCACGAGCGGCGGTGCAGAGTCATACCGCGTCCACGGGTAGTGTAGCCCACCACCTCGTCGCCTGGCAGGGGGGTGCAACAGCGCGCGCGACGAATCATCACGTTGTCGATGCCGTCCACCGACAGGCGCGTTTCGCCTTCCATCATCCTGCCCGTCGGCAGAAGAGCAGGCTGAGCGGGCACTTCGGGCAGGAGGCGATTGAGAATGGAATGCGCCGAGTAACGCCCATCGCCGACGGCGGCATACACCTCTTCCGCATTGGGCAGGTTGAGCTTGCGGGCGACCTCCTCGGTTGCTTCGGCACTCAGTACTTCTCGGGGATCGAGCCCCAGCCGCTCCGCTTCGCGTTCCAGCAGTTCCCTGCCGCGGGTGACGTTCTCTGCGTACGCCAGCTTGCGGAAATATTGCTTGATCTTACTGCGTGCATGCGAGGTTTTGACGAAATTGAGCCAGTCGCGACTGGGGTGGGCGTTCGGGCGAGTGATAATCTCCACGATGTCGCCGTTTTTGAACTGATAGTTCAACGGCACGATACGCCCGTTCACCTTTGCCCCTACGCAGGTGTTACCCACGTCGGTGTGGACGCGATAGGCGAAATCCACCGGCGTTGACCCCGCGACAAGGTCGATCACGTCGCCTTTGGGTGTGAACACGAACACCTGGTCGTTGAACAGGTCGTTAACCACCGAGCGCAGGAACTCGGAGGAGTCCCTGCCGTCCGCCTGCCAGTCGAACAGCTGCTGTCTCAGCAGGCTAATGCGCTGTTCAAATCGGTCTTTCGCACTCGTACCTTCTTTGTACTGCCAGTGGGCGGCGATACCAAAATCCGCGGTGCGGTGCATCTCCCACGTCCGGATTTGCACTTCGAGAGGCTGTCCGCGCGGGCCGTACACCTTCGTATGCAGAGATTGGTACATGTTGGGTTTCGGAGCGGCGATGTAGTCGTCGAATCGCCCTGGAATAGGCAGCCAGAGGTCGTGCACAACGCCCAGCGCGTGATAACAGTCGTTCCTCGTGTCCACAATTACCCGTATCGCCAGCAGGTCATAGATCTGGTCGAGGTCGATATTCTCCCTCTGCATCTTCTGGTAGATGCTGTAGAGGTGTTTGGGGCGCCCGTGCACCTCGGCGCGTATGTTCTCCTTTTCCAGCCGCTCTTTCAAGATGCGGATGGCTTCGTTGATGTCTTCCTCGCGCTGCTTGCGAGTGCTCTGCACACGCGCAGCGAGCTCGGCGTATTTCTCTGGCTCCAGATACTTGAACGCCAGGTCCTCCAGCTGCCATTTGATTTGCCAGATTCCCAACCGGTGCGCCATAGGGGCAAGGATTTGCAGGGTTTCGGTGGCGATCTTGATCTGCCGCTCGCGAGGGAGGGCGTCGAGAGTGCGCATGTTATGCAGGCGGTCTGCCAGTTTGATAATCATCACGCGCAGGTCGCGCGCCATCGCGAGGAAGATCTTGCGGAGGTTCGCCGCCGCTTGCGCGATGTCCCGCTTGCGTTTACGCCGGTCGTGGTCGGAGGTATCCTCGACCTCCCGCTCGATGTCCAGATAGCTTGCCAGCTTGGTGACCCCATCCACCAGCAGAGCGATCTCATCGCTGAAGAGCAGGCGGATATCCTCGATCGTGATTTGGGGGTTGCCGTGTTCGTCCTTGCCGTCCTCGACAACATCGTGCATCAAGCCTGCGGCGATGGTGGAGACGTCCATCTCCAGCTCCGCGAGGATGCCAGCGACTGCCAACGGGTGGGTGATGTATGGTTCGCCCGACGCGCGAGTTTCGCCGCGGTGGATATGCTCGGCGATGCGGTAAGCCCTGACGATCGCGCTGGTGTCTGCCTGCGGAAGATACTCGCGCACCCTGTCCAGAAGCACAAGGAGTTCCTCAGGCAACTCGGTGCCAGTATCCTGGGACAGAATATGTCTGAGTTCATCCAGCGCCATCATCGTGGGTCACGGGGATTATCAGGTTATTAGTCTATTATACCGACTGTTATTCTATTATACCAGAACTGTGCCGTACATCATGCACAAAGAGCTGGATTTCGCGCCGCCCGTTGAATTCGTTCCACTGCGGAGTCACCACCATATCAACCTCGTCACCTACCTCGAACCGCTCGTCGTAATCGCCCATGTTGAAGGCAATACAGCCGGTGGGGGGTAGCGCCTCGCCTCGCACCGTGAGCTTCCAGTGAGATGCGTCGGAGCCAACCCGCCGCTTGTCGAGGATCGTGAGACCGCGGATGAGGAAGAGCGGCTCGTGGTTGCCGTGTCCGAACGGCTCCATCTGTGCAATCTCGTCGACCAGAGCGGGGGTAACATCCGCGGGCTCGATCTCCGTGTCGATATCGAGGCGTGGGAGCAGATCGTCTGGCGTCATCCATTCGTAGGCGACCTGGTTCAGATGCTCGCGCAGTTCGTCGATGTGCTCCAGACGAATCGAGAAGCCTGCCGCCAGCGTGTGCCCGCCGCATTCGATGAACAGTTCCCGGCGCTTCTCGATGGCGCGGTAGATGTCGTAGGGGCGTATACTGCGGGCAGAACCTCGTCCAACCCCGCATTTCCGGTCCACGGAGATCATCACCGTTGGGCGGTGGTACTGCTCCAGCACCTTGCTTGCCACGATGCCGATGATGCCTTTATCCCAGTCCTCGCCCGCCAGCACCAGCACCCATTCGCGCCCGAGGTCTCGCTGTTGCGCCTGCTCCAGCGCCTGTTCCTGTATCCGCTGTTGCTCGTTGCGGCGGCGGCGGTTGTGTTCTTCCAGCTCCAGCGCGAGCGTTCTGGCGATGAGCTCGTCGTCTGTGGTCAACAGTTCCAGAGCCACTGCCGCATCGTCCAGCCGACCCACCGCGTTGATGCGTGGCGCGAGGGCGAACTGCACTTCTCGCATGGTCACCGGCTTGTCCGAGGACACCCGGGATACCTCCAGAAGGGCGCGTACGCCAGCCCGCTTCGACTGCGGGAGAGCAGGCAGTCCATAATGGGCGAACACGCGGTTGTCCTCCATCAGCGGCATCACGTCCGCGATGGTACCCAGCGTGGCGAGATCGAGGAAGTAGTTGCGATAGTTCTGCGCGGAGAAGCCCTTCGCGCGAACAAGTGCCTCTCCCAGCCGATAGCTCACCCCCACGCCGCTGAGGTTGGGGAACGGATACTGCGAGTGGGGCAGGTGCGGGTTGACCACGGCGAGGGCAGGGGGAACATCTTCGCCGGGTTCGTGGTGGTCGGTGATGATGACATCGATTCCCAGCTGGGCGGCGCGCTGAACCACCGCGTGCGCCTGAATGCCGCAGTCGCAGGTGAGTATCAGCGAGACCCCCTGCCGATGGGCTTCATCTACCACCGGCACGCGGATGTCGTAGCCGTCGCGTTTGCGATGGGGCACCCGCGCGGTGACCTCTGCCTGAAGCCGATGCAGGGTGCGGAACCACAATGCGGCGCTGGTCACTCCATCCACGTCGTAGTCGCCGTACACCAGAATCTTCTCCTTGCGCTCGATTGCCTGCCATAGTCGGTTGACGGCGACTTGAGCATCGGGCAGAAGGAAGGGGTCGGGCAGGTCTTCCCAATCTGGATGGAGGAAACGTTGCGCCTGGTCCGGCTCGGTGATGCCGCGATTCACCAGCAGGCGCGCCAGTATCTCGCTGACGCCCAGCTCGCGCTGAACCCGCGCGACTGCCGTCGGGTCCGGTGACTGGATGACCCATCGCACATATCCGGAAAGGCTTCTCAACTCTGCCAACCCCTTGCCGAGCGTATCACCTGTTGAGCGCGGAATCAAAAAGCGGGCAGGGTATGCCCGCTTTGTTCTCCTACGTGCGCCGTCGACGTTTCGGGCGCGGCTTGCTGGTAGCCGTACCGGCGCCCACCTCGGTAGCTTCCGCGGGCGCTCCGTCACGCTTTGCGGTTGCCTCAGGCGCCGGGCTGGAGGCCAGCCGGGGCTGTGCCGGGCGCAGTCCTCGCCGCTCTGCGACTTCCTCCCACCATGCCACGACCGGCGTCGCGTTGAAAATCGACGAGTAGGTTCCCGTGGTGACACCGATAAGCAAAGCTATGGTCAGCAACTTCACCACCGGGCTACCCAGAATCAGCAGGGCAACCAGCACCAGGATCAGCGTTAACGAGGTGTTGACCGACCGGGCAAAGGTCTGAATGATGCTCTTGTTCGCGATGTCCGCAAAGGTCTCGTTGCGAGTGCGGTTGCGCAGGTTCTCGCGCAGTCGGTCGAACACCACGATGGTATCGTGCACCGAGAAGCCGATGAGCGTGAGCATGGCGGTCACGAACAGCGCATCCACTTCCCACCCGCGCAGTGCACCCATGATGGCGAAGGTTCCGAGCACCACGAGCACATCGTGCACCAGCGCGATGACCGCTGCAACGCCGAACTTGAAACCTTCGCGGATGCCGCCAATGGCGAAACGCACCGCCAGATACAGCAGGATCAGTATCTCGGAGAGTACCACCGCCGTCACCGCGTTGCGCGTCTGCTCGCGGCTGACGATGCCTCCGACCTGATTGAAACTCTGCTCCTCCAGCGCGCCCAGACTGCTCAAAACGGTCTTCAGGCGTTCCTTCTCCTCGGGGGTGATTTCGCGCGTGCGCACAAACACGATGTTGTTTTCCGCGACGACCGCCTTTGCCTCACGGAAGCCTGCCTGAGCGAGCGTGCGCTGTACCTGCTGAGCCGTAACCGGTTGCTGGTAGCGCACTTGCAGTTCGGAACCGCCCGCGAAGTCGATTCCAATTTTCAGTCCGTACACCGCCCACGCCACCATGCCGATGGCGATAAAGGTTCCGCTGAGCGTGAACCAGACCTTCTTCTTACCCACAACGTCCCAGTGGACGGTCCATTGCCTGCCCAATCCAAACAGGCGCGGGTTGTTGCCGATGCCGAAGCTCACCAGCGTCCACAGCATTGTTCGCGTGACGGTGATGGCGGTGAACATGCTGATCGCCACACCGATCATGAGCATCAGGGCAAAGCCCTTGACCGCTCCCGTTCCCAGCGCGAACAGGATGATGCTGGTGATGATGGTGCAGACGTTTGAGTCGAAGATGGCGGTGAAAGCGCGCTTGAAGCCGTCATCGATAGCCGCTCGAAGCGTCTTGCCGGTGCGCAGTTCCTCCTTCATGCGCTCGAAGATGAGGATGTTGGCATCCACTGCCATGCCGATGGACAGGATGAAGGCTGTGATGCCCGGCACGGTGAACACCACGCCAAGCAGTTTGTACGCCGCCAGCGAGTACAGCGTGTACAGAGCAAGGGCAATCGCCGAGAGCACACCGGGCAGGAGATAGTAGCCCACCATGAACAGCACCACCAACCCCAGCCCGATGATGCCTGCCCACAGGCTCTGGCGAACCGCTTCCTTGCCCAGTGTGGCACCTACCTTGGCTATCTGGATAATCTCCAGCGGCACCGGCAGGGCGCCCGAGTTCAGCAGGGTGGCCAGCTCTGCCGCCTCAACCGCCGTAAAACCTCCCTCGATTACTCCCTTCCCGCCGAGGATAGGCTCGTTGATGCGAGGTGCCGAGATGATACGATTGTCGAGTACAATGGCAAGGATCTCACGGACGTGTCTTCGTGTGAAGTCGCCAAACTTTCTTGCTCCCTCGGCGTTGAACTCGAAGGCAACCTGCGGGTTCCCCAGCTGGTCGTAAACCAGTTTGCAGTTTGGCTTCAGGTCTGCACCGGTGACGACGGGGTTCTGCTCGCCGATCTCCGCGGCGCGTGCCTTCTGATCCTGCAGAAACTCCTCAATCGGCACTTCCTTCTGCTGAACGGTGTCGTACACCACATTCACTTCGCGCCCGCCTTCCTGACGTTGCTCGATGCGGTAGCGAGCCATGGGATTCTTCTCACTCTGTACGGAAGGGAAGTACCAGAACTCCAGCTGTGCTGTCGTTTGAATCAGGCGCAGAGCTTCTTTCTCGTCCACCACGCCCGGAAGCTCCACCAGAATCCGATCCTGTCCCTGCCGCGCCACTACCGACTCGGTCACACCCAGCCGGTTGACGCGCCGCTCGACGATATCCACCACAGACCCCATATTCTCTGGAGTCCATTCGCGCTGTTTGTCCGGGGGAAGCTTCTCGGTCTGCGCACGCAGAACCACGCGCACGCCGCCTTTCAGGTCTAAGCCGAGTTTGAAGGCTTCGGTGTCTTTTTTCAGGAGGGGTTGAACAATCACCACCCACGCGGACACCAGCGTAACCAGTATGATCACAATCCACCAGCGGGTATTCGTGTCCAAAGCGGAAAACCTCCAGCCTTATCGAGAATACATTCAAACCTAACCGAATTATACAAAATCAGGGGGTGTGCGTCAAGCACGCCCCCTGCCGGCTAACGCCGCGCACTCCAGACGCTATTCGCTGCTGGCGGTACTGGAAACCTTTCCTTTCGGGGTACAATCTGGAGAAACAACGCTCGGCAAGGCGGTGATAATGTGCGTTCTTCTCGCAAGAATAACCCCTGTTTTGACCTGATAATCCGCGGCGGCACAGTAGTGGATGGTATGGGAAGTGAGCCTTACGTCGCCGACGTGGGCGTGCGCGGTGAACGCATCGCTGTGATTGGCGACCTGCGTGAGGCAAACGCACCCTGCGTCATCGAGGCAGCGGGGCTGTGTGTCGCGCCCGGCTTCATCGATATCCATACCCATTCCGACATCAGCCTGCTGTACAACCCCCAGCAGACCTCCGCGCTGGTGCAGGGAGTGACCACGCAGGTTGTCGGCAACTGCGGTATCGCCATGGGACTGATTACCGACGAGCCGATCTTCGCCTACGAGCGGCGCTGGCTGGCGCCGTACGGCATCCGGGTCACGTGGGAGGGACGACTCCGCCGATTCCACGAGCGTGTTCTGGAGCAGGGCGTCGCCACGAACATCGTGCCTCAGGTGGCGCATGGCACCCTGCGCAAGCGCGTGATGGGCATGGAGCGTCGCGCACCCACTCAGGGCGAGCTGGACGCCATGCGCGCATTGATGGAGCAAGCCATCGAGGACGGTGTATGGGGCTTCTCGACGGGGCTGGAATACGCGCCCGGCTCGTATGCGTCTACGGAAGAGATTATCGAACTGGCGAAGGTCGCGGCGAGGCATGGGCTGTTCTACTCCACACACCTGCGTGACGAGGGCGACCATCTCATCGAAGCGGTGCAGGAGGCGTTGCGCATCGGGGAGGAAGCAGGCATCCCTGTACAGCTCTCACACCACAAGGCAGACGGCGAGCGCAACTGGGGCGCGGTACACACTACCCTGCAGATGGTGGATGAGGCGCGTGCGAAGGGGCTGGACGTGATGCTTGACCAGTATCCCTACGATGCCTATCTGACCTCGCTGGTTACAGGTATCCTGCCTGACTGGGCAACCGAGGGCGGACCCGATATGGTGTTGCACCGGTTGACCCACGCCCCGCATCGCGAGCGTATCCGCGCGGAGATACTGGCAAAGCATCCCGATTGGGACGCTCCAGACCACTGGCGGCGAGTGGTCATCGGTACGGCGCGGAACAACCGCGACCTGCAGGGCAAAAGCATCGCGCAGATCGCGCAGGAGCGGGGATGCCATCCGCTGGATTGCGTGCTGTATATCCTTATCGAGGAGCATACCTTTGTCAGCGCGGCGCGGTTTACCATGAGCGAGCAGGATGTGCAGACCGTCCTGCGCTATCCGCTGACGATGATTGGTTCCGACGCGATTGCCACCGCCCCACAGGGCAAGATGTCGGTAGACCGGGTGCATCCGCGCACGTACGGCACCTTCCCGCGCGTGCTGGGCAGGTATGTGCGCGAACTGCGCCTGCTCAGCCTGTCCGAGGCGCTGCATAAAATGACCGGCTTGCCCGCCCAGAGACTGGGACTGCACGACCGCGGGAGGCTGGTGGAGGGGGCGATAGCGGACATCACCGTGTTCCATCCGGCGATGATTCAGGATCGCGCCACGTATGAGGAGCCACATCAGATACCGGGCGGGGTGGAACATGTGCTGGTGGCGGGCAAAGTAGCTCTGGAGCGCGGCGTACCCACCGGCGTGCTCGCGGGCAGGGTGCTGACACGCTGATAGGCGGTGCGAGCCCCGCCTTGCTTTGAGCAAACCGAATCCGGTATCATAATCGTGGAATACGAAACTCACCCATCACGCCGTAAGCGGCAGGAGGACGAAGAGTCTCTATCAACCGCATGAACAGTTTCACTTCGGTAACCACAGGACAGACGACGCAGCGCCCGAAGACGCAGTTGCGCGTCACCGACAACCTGGACGAGCTTCTCGCGGTGTTGCCACCGCAGGTGCGCCGGGCTCTGGAACAGGAACCGAGCCTGGAAGACCTTCTGGAGGTCATTCTGGACCTCGGGCGGGAACCGCAAGCTCGTTTTCCCGACCGCACGGTGCAGCTCAGCAATATGGAGGTCACCGAGGCGGACATCGACTACGTGGTTCAGCGCGTGGGCGCATTCGGCAAGGACAACCGCGCCGGTATCGAGCGTACCCTGCACCGCATCTCCGCCATCCGCAACCGACAGGGGCGCATCATCGGCTTGACCTGCCGTGTCGGGCGAGCGGTATTCGGCACCATCGACATCATTCAGGACGTGATCGAGCGCGGCAAGAGCGTGCTGATGCTCGGCCGCCCGGGCATCGGCAAGACGACCAAACTGCGCGAAATCGCCCGCGTGCTCGCCGACGAGTTCAACAAGCGTGTGGTGATCGTGGACACCTCCAACGAGATCGCCGGCGACGGCGACATCCCGCATCCCGCCATCGGCATGGCGCGACGGATGCAGGTGGCATCGCCTGAGCTTCAGCACGCTGTGATGATCGAGGCGGTGGAGAACCACATGCCGGAGGTCATCGTCATCGACGAGATCGGCACGGAGGCAGAGGCGTTCGCCGCCCGCACCATCGCCGAGCGTGGTGTGCAGCTCATCGGCACTGCGCACGGCAACTCGCTGGAGAACCTGTTGATGAACCCGACGCTGTGCGACCTTGTCGGAGGCATACAGGCGGTCACCCTGTCGGATGAAGAGGCGCGACGGCGCGGTACCCAGAAGACGGTGCTGGAGCGCAAAGCGCCGCCCACCTTTGACATCATCATCGAGATGATCGAGAAGGACAAGCTGGCGATTCACCACGACGTGGCGAGCACGGTCGACCGCATCCTTCGCGGAGAGACGCCGCGTCCCGAGGTGCGCGTGCGCCTGCCCGATGGCACGATTCAGGTGGTTCAGGCTGGGGATGCGCCTGAACCTGCCCGCGAGGTGACCAGCGCGCTGAGCATCCGAACAGGCACCACCCGCGAGCGACGCCAACTGCCCAGCACGGTGCGAATCTTCCCGTATGGCGTCAGCCGCAACCGCCTGGAACGCGCTATCCGCGAACTGCGCGTGCCTGCCTACATCGTGCGCGACGTGCAACAGGCGGACGTGGTGATCGCGCTGAAGGCGAACGCGCGTCGTGAGCCCACCCGCATGAAGGAAGCGGCGACGAGGGGCTTGCCAGTATACGTCGTGAAGAGCAACACCTACGCGCAGATCGCCGGAAGCGTGCAGGACATCTTTGCGATGCGCCCGCCGGAAGGATGGGATGAGGCTGAGCCTTCGGTCGACCCCACCGAGGCCGCCTTGCTGGAGACGGAAGCGGCGATCCAGGAGGTACTGCGAACCTCCATGCCGGTGGACCTGTCTCCGCAGAACAGCTACATCCGCCGTCTCCAGCATCAGCTGGTGGAGAAGTACCGGCTGGTGTCGGAGAGCGTGGGGGTAGAACCGAACCGGCGCGTACGCATCTCGCCGCCGCCATGAGGCAGGGAGTGTTCGTTACCTTCGAAGGCGTGGAAGGAGCGGGCAAAAGCACTCTGGCACGCTGGCTTGCCGAGCGCTTGTCTCAGGAAGGCGTGCCGGTGTGGCTTACCGCCGAGCCGTGGGAGCCGCGCCTGCGAGAAGTGCTTCTGGAACACAGCGACCTGCAAAGCACCGAAGAGCTCCTGCTGTTTGTGGCAGACCGCGCCATCCATACGCGCCACATCCGCGAACGCCTTCTGCAGGGAGTGACCGTCGTCTGCGACCGCTACGCGGACTCCACGCTGGTCTATCAGGGCTACGGGCGTGGCATCGACCTCGACTGGGTGCGCACCCTGAACCGGTTTGCCACCGGCGACCTTACGCCCGCGCGCACTTATCTGCTGGATGTACCTGTAGAGGTGGGCTTGAGCCGCCAGCGTGAGCTGAACCGCATTGGCGCGGAGGAGATGGCGTTTCACGAGCGGGTGCGTCGCGGCTTCCTGCAGGAGGCGGAACGGGCGCCGCACAGGTTCCTCGTGCTGGATGCGACCCGTGACCTGCAAGACCTGCAGTCCACCATCTGGGCGGACGTGCAGAGCCTGTAGCGGCAGGACTGTGCCCGGCCATTTGCCGTAAGCGTTCCCGTTCCTGTATAATAGATGCACCTGCAGTGCAGGAGGGGAACACCAATGAAACTGGTCATCGCTGTCGTGCATGACCGCGACAAAAACAAGATTTCGGACGCTCTGCTTCGCAACGGGTTCAAGTTCACCAAAGTGGCAAGCACAGGCGGATTCCTGCGAGAGGGCAATGTGACGCTGTTTATCGGCGTGGAGGACGAGGACCTCGAGCAGGTACTGCGTCTTATCGGCGAAAGCTGCAAGACGCGCGAGCAGTATGTGAACGTGCTTCCCCCCGATGCCGCACCGGTGGGCACCTTCGTGCCGAATCCGGTGAAGGTGCTGGTGGGTGGAGCCATCGTGTTCGTGGTGAACGTCGAGCGATTCGAGCGCTTCTGAAGATGTCTCCACTGGAGTGGTGCCGACACCTCCAGATACCCGAATCCTGCGCACCGCTGGTTGAGCAGGCTTTGACGCACCGTTCTGCACTGGCGGAAGGGGCGCCCGCGAGCAACGAACGCCTCGAGTTTCTGGGCGACGCTGTGCTCGGGTTGATTGTAACAGAGACGCTCTACCGACTTTTCCCCGACACCAGCGAGGGCGAGCTGTCGCGCGCGCGTGCGCTGGTGGTGAGCCGCCGCACCCTGTCGCAGGTGGCAAAGACCCTTGGCGTGAACGCCATGTTGCGCCTGAGCGCAGGCGAGGAGGCGCAGGGTGGACGCCAGCGCAGTAGCATCCTCGCGGACGCTCTGGAAGCGTTGATCGCCGCAGTCTACCTGCAGGGCGGACTGGAGGAGGCGCGACGCTTCGTGGAGCGGATTCTGGGAGACCTGATACGCCGTGCACCGGATGCCTCCCGCGCGCATGACTACAAATCCCGCCTTCAGGAGAGAACCCACGCCCTGCTTCGCCAGACGCCTCAATACGTGGTGATTTCGGAAACCGGCGCAGACCACGATAAGACCTTCTGCGTGGAGGTGCGGTTGGAAGACGTGGTGCTGGGCACGGGCACGGGCAAGAGCAAGAAAGAAGCCGAGCAAGCCGCCGCCCGCGAGGCGCTGAGCAAACTGGACGAGATGCAACCCTCCACCCATTGTTAACGATTTCTTGTTGATTTTGTATTGACGGTTTCTGCACACAGCTCTATAATGAGTCGTAGCATACCAACCTGAAGGGAAGGAGCCTGATGTTCTATGTTCAAACGCGGATTCACGCTGATCGAGCTGCTTGTGGTCATCGCGATCATCGCGATACTGGCAGCGATCCTGTTCCCCGTCTTTGCGCAGGCGCGCGAGAAAGCACGACAGTCCAACTGCATCTCCAATGTGAAGCAGATTCTTCTTGGCGCGCTGATGTACACGCAGGACTACGATGAGAAGTTCCACCGCCTGCTGGTGTGGAATCCCGCCTGCTTCACGAACCCTGGCGCGTGCAGTTCAGGATGCCCGTCGCGGTGCTGGAACAACGACCCGAACGGACCCGACCAGACCATCGGTCCAGAAGACATGCTGAACCCCTACATCAAGAACACGGGTATCTGGGGATGCCCCAGCGACGGCATTCCCCGCGACGATTGCACAGGACCCAACGGCACCTGGTACAAGATCAGCTACTCGTTTACCCACTTCCAGCCGGGCAGCTGGGAGGACCTCGCCACGTTCGGCATCTGCGCCTACTATCCCATCAGCGCCGCAGCGGGGGCCGCAAGCGCGGAGTCCAAAACGTCTGCGGAGATCGGGCGTCCCGCTCAGACCGCTCTGATGTATGAGCTGTGGACGACCGTGAGCTACGGGCGTAACTTCACCCACTGGCGATGGGATAACACGCAGATTGCCAACGAAGCAGTGTTCCCCAGTGCTCCCAACTACTTCACGGTCAACTGGTGTGGTCAGGGTGACGCCCGCTTCTCGATGGGCAACCACAGCAAACTGATGACCATTGGCTGGGTGGATGGGCACGCTAAGGCGATGCGCCGGGACCAGCTGATGTACCTGCCGTGGAACCAGGATGCCGTCAACAACCGGCGCTTCAACTACCTGCACTGGAACGAGGCGTTCAAACCGTAAGGAGACCAGCCATGTCCAAAACACCTTCCAGCAACAACAAAACGGTTATCTGGGTGATTATCGCGGTGATAGCCATCGCGCTGGCGGCGTTCTCCGCGTATAAATCGCTCATTCAGCCCCAGCAGGGCAAGTCGGTCGGCTTTGTGGATATGTTTCCGGGTGGCAAAGCGGGGCTGATGAAGGGCGGCAGTTCGGCAGAAACCGAAGGCGGAGGCGCGCCAATGCCCGCGCCGGATATGGGACGTTAGCTTCCATCAGAGCGATAACCCGCGTGGGGCAGGTTCCAGGTGAACCTGCCCCTTCTAGCTACCGCATGACCTCTTCACAAAATCCCCGTTTTTGCCAACATTGATAATGACATCCTTTGCGCCATTTCACGAGGAGGTCTACGGACACGGATGTTTGTGTTGATCGGGCTGGCAGTGGTCTTTGGCTGTATCCTTGCGGGATACACCATGCACGGCGGCAACATTGGCGTGCTCATCCAGATATCTGAGGTGATTATTATCGGCGGTGCGGCGCTTGGCGGCGTCATTGTCGGTTACGGCATGACCGGCTTACAGACGTTGATCAAAGCAGTGCTCGGCTTGCTGAAACCACCGCCGGTCAGCAAAGAGGCATATATGGAACTGTTGCAGATGCTGTTCGCCATGTTCACGCTGGCGCGCAAAGAGGGTCTGCTGGCTCTGGAGCGTCATGTGGAGAACCCCGAATCGAGCGACCTGTTCTCGCAGTATCCCGGCGTCAGCGCCAACCACCATGCGATGGAGTTCCTTTGCGATACGGTGAAAGTGATTCTGACGGGCGCGGTGGGGCACTACGAGCTTTCTGATCTCATGGAGATTGACCTCGAAACGCACAAAGAAGAAGCTCTCAAACCCGCCAACATGCTGGCAAAGGTGGGCGACGCCATGCCAGGTTTCGGCATCGTCGCGGCGGTGTTGGGCGTGGTCATCACCATGCAGGCTATCAACGGTCCACCGGAACAGATTGGGCACAAGGTCGCCGCGGCGCTGGTGGGCACGTTCATGGGCGTGTTGCTGGCATACGGTGTATTCCAGCCCCTGTCGCAGGCGGTGGAGGGGCGAGTGCACGCCGAGGAGGGGTATCTGAACTGCATCCGGCACGCGCTGTTGTCCTTCGCGCGCGGTGAGTCGCCTATCACCTGCGTGGAGTTCGCCCGTCGACAGATACCGCCCGCCTACCGCCCCAGCTTCCGCGAGATGGAAGAGAGTGTCAAGGGCACTGGACGGCAGTCGGCAGCGGCGTAGGAGGTAGCGCATGGCAGGCAGTGACAAGGGCGGCGACATCCGCATCGTCAAGAAGAAACACGGCGAGCACGGGCATCACGGTGGTGCGTGGAAGGTCGCCTACGCCGACTTCGTGACGGCGATGATGGCGTTCTTTCTGGTGATGTGGATTATCGGGCTCAGCCAGAATATCAAGGAAGCCATCGCCGCCTATTTCAAGGATCCAGTGGGCTTCATGAAAGCGGTGAACGAGGGCAAACTGGCGTTCAGCATCGCGCCTGACGGAGGAGCGGTGAAGGCGGACGAGAAGGAGCTTCCCAAGCCGGGCGAAATGTCCGAGAAGCAACGGATGGAAGTGGCGAAGCAGGAGCTGGAAAAAATGGTGGAGGGGATGCCCGAGTTCAGCCACCTGAAGCCCTATGTGAAGATACAGATTGTGGACGAGGGGCTTCGGGTGGAACTGCTGGAGAGCTCGCAATCGGTCTTCTTTGTGACCGGTAGTGCGGATATCAACCCGCAGGCACGCCAGTTGCTGATGCAGATTGCAAAACACCTTTCCAAACTGCCGAACCGCATCATTATCGAGGGGCACACGGACAGCAGACCTTTCGCCCGCGGTAGCATGACCAACTGGGAGCTGTCAGTCAACCGGGCGAACGCGGCGCGACGCATTCTGGAAGCGGGTGGTCTGCGCAAGGGGCAGGTGTACGAGGTGCGCGGCTACGCCGACAACAAACTGCGCGTGCCCAACGACCCTTACCACTACTCGAACCGCCGCATCAGCCTGCTCATCGCATATGATAAAGAGTTGAAGTGATTCCGTTGCCCTCATCCCCCGACCCCTTCTCCCACGCTGTGGGAGAAGGGGAGCCTGACTTTGCGCACACCCCGCCCGAGAGATGGGATGAGCACTAGCCTTCGTTGTACCCCCTCCGGTTGACATCGCGCCTGCTCTCGCGCATAATACACTCATGAACATCGCCATCCTCTACGAACATCTGACCGGCGCCGTTGAAGCCGAAATCGTTGCCATGCAGGCAGACCGCGCAAACCTGAAGAGCCTGCGGGCGGTGTGGGCGGAGCGCATCCAGCAGGTAGAGAACAACCACGCGATATATCGCTTCGAGACGGCAAAGCAGGTGCATCCCTCGCTGGAGGACGCGCCCGTGGTGGTGGACACCGGGCAGGCGGAGGTGCCCGGCGAGGTGATATTCGCTTTGGGCTACGAGGTGCATGTGGTCACGGAGGACATCGGTGAGAGCGTGGGGGCGTGCCAGCTGCTGATTGACCTGACCTTCATACTGGAGAAGTTGCATCACCTGCTGGAACAACAGATAACCTCGCCTCGCCTGTTCGAGATGGACACCGTGTCCGCCGTGTTCAGTCTGCGAGACCTGTCGCCTGCTGAGCCGGACCCGAGCGTGTTGTCCTTTCTGCGCTGTATGAGGGAAAACCATCTGCCTGCACACGAGCGCCCCAACACCGAACAGCGCACTGCCATCGCCCTCTCGGCGACCGCCCCGGTGCTGTTCGTCTGGGGACCGCCGGGCACCGGGAAAACCACTACACTGGCGTGGATTGCCGAAGCCTGCGTGCGTCGGGGCGAAAGCGTGTTGCTGGTATCGAACACGAACGTGGCGGTAGACCGCGCTCTCGTCAAACTGCTGGATGCAGTGGGAAGCGACGGCGAATGGGTGCGGAAGATAGCGCAGGGCGCCGTTCTGCGACTGGGCATTTCGGAAGTGCCGCAACTGCAACCGCTTCTGCTCTCCACTCACCTGGAGGCACGCAACAGACCGTCACCGTTCGATGCGGACGAGAGTGAACAGACCACCCGGCGGGGGCGCCAGAGGCTGATAGAACGCGCCGACCTGATTGCCTGCACGCTGGCGAAGGCGGCGACCGACCCGTTCCTGCGCGAGCGACGGTTTGATGTCCTGCTGGTGGACGAGGGGAGCATGGCGCCTCTGCCGTATGTCGCCGCGCTGTCCGGATTGTGCCGAAAGCGGGTGGTTATCGGCGGCGATTTTCGCCAGTTGCCACCCATCAGCCTCGTGCAAGAAGAGGATCCTGCGCACTGGCTCAACACCGACATCTTTCAGCAGGCGGGCATCGTGTCGCCCGATGGACAGGTGGAGGCGCGGTGGAATCTGGTGCCTCTCGCCGAGCAGTGGCGGATGCGCTCGCCCATCTGCGAGCTGGTAAACGAGCCGATGTATCAGGGGATGCTTCGCACCCCAGAACCTCTGCAGGGCGAAGGGGAGGAATGCCTGTTTGTGGTGAACACCGGCGCCGTGCGCGCCTGCTCCGACCGAACCGCATCGTACTCGCACTTCAACGTGGCGAGCGCACTGGTGTGTGCGGGGCTGGCGCACCAGCTGTTGAACGACGACCCTCTGCGCACGGTGGGCATCGTTACTCCTTACAACGCCCAGGCGTCGCTGATACATGCGATGTTACTGGACACCGACCTCGCGCACGAGGTACGCGTGGCGACCGTGCATCGCTTTCAGGGCGAGGAGCGGGGGGCAATTATCTTTGACTGTGTGGACGCGCCGCCGTTCGGGTGGATAGGGCACTTCCTGCGCGGAAGCAGTCCGGGCGAAGAGAGCTGCCGACTGCTGAACGTCGCCATCACGCGCGCCCAGCAACAGCTCATTCTGGTAGGCGACGTGGGATACCTCCTGCGCAAACTGCCGGAGGATGCGCAGTTGCGTCAGCTCATCGCTCGTATGCAGGCAGAGGGGTCGGCGCTGGACGCATCGCGAATGGTGGCAACTGCACTGAGCGCCAGCCGGGCGTGGAAGTGGGTGGACGAGAGCGACTTCCTGCCAATGCTCCTGCAAGACCTTCGCGAGGCGTTGCGGGGAAGGGGAAGTGTGACCGTGCTGGAACCGCTCCTCCGACGCGACGATGCGGAACCCATCCACAGCCACCTGATAGACCTGTTGAGAGCGGGCGTAGAGGTCACCCTGCTCACTCCCAACGGTAATAGCCCACACCCGCATATCGCCTCGCTGGTGAAGGCGGGAGCGCGCGTCACGGCGCTATCTCTGCCGTCAGGACGTCAGGAGTATCAGGACTGGTGCGTATTCATCGGCAGACATGCGGTATGGTGGGGCAGTGTGGTTACGCCCTATCGAGGCGCAGCGTTTCTGCGTGTGGCTTCCCGTGCCACGATGAACGAACTGCAGTTCCTGCGCAGACCGCGCGCGTCGGGGTAAAGGGCTTTTGACAACCGCGCGAAGAGGCGATATAATAAGAGTGCAGAGCGCCCCCGTAGCTCAGTGGATAGAGCGCCGGCCTCCGGAGCCGGGTGCGGAGGTTCGATTCCTCTCGGGGGCGCCATTTTTCGTCTCTTCCCTTAGCCGCCCTTTTCGGGTTATAATCTTGTTCGGTATCAGGGCGCAACTCAACAGAAAGGGGTCTGTGAATGGCACGTATCGATGGGCGCGGCTCGCAGGAGCTGCGTCCCCTGCGGTTGACGCGGGGGGTGATGAAGTACGCCGAAGGTTCCTGCCTGATTGAAGCAGGGGATACGCGAGTCATTTGCACTGCCACGGTCGAAGACCGCGTCCCACCCTTTTTGAAGGGCACGGGCACGGGCTGGGTCACCGCAGAGTACGGGATGCTTCCCCGGTCGTGCCGACAACGCACGCCGCGCGAGATTACCAAAGGCGCACCGGGCGGTCGCACAATGGAGATACAGAGACTGATCGGGCGCGCATTGCGTTCCGTGGTGCAGCTGGAGTCGCTGGGCGAGCGCACCATCACGATTGACTGCGATGTCCTGCAGGCGGACGGAGGCACCCGCACCGCGTCCATCACCGGGGGGTTCGTGGCGCTGGCAGAAGCCCTGCACTGGATGCGTGAAAAGGGCATGGTGAAACACCTACCACTGAACGATATCGTGGCTGCGGTGAGCGTCGGAGTGGTCGGTGGGGCGGACCTGCTTGACCTGTGCTACGACGAGGACTATCAGGCATCGGTGGACATGAACGTGGTCATGACCGGGAAGGGCAAGTTTGTGGAGGTGCAGGGTACTGCAGAGGGGCTGCCGTTCGGAAGGGACCGGCTGAACAAACTGCTCGACCTGGCTCAGGTCGGTTTGAACCAGATTTTCCAGATTCAGCGAGAGGCGTTGAAGGACATTCTGTAGATGGCACGGGAACTTGTTATCGCGACCAACAACCTGAAGAAGTTCCGCGAGATGCACGCGTTATTGCAGTCGCTGGCAGCAGATGGTATCCGCATCCTGTCCCTGAGGGATTTCCCTCCGTATCCCGAGCCAAGCGAGGACGGCGACGACTACATCACCAATGCGCTCATTAAAGCCCGCGCTGCGGTCGCCCACACAGGAAGAGTGTGCATCGCAGATGACAGCGGGCTGGAGGTGGACTACCTGGGCGGTAAACCGGGTGTGCACTCCAAGCGGTTCGCGGGTGAAGATTCACCGTGGGAGGTAAAAATCGCCAGACTGCTGGAACTGCTGGAGGGGGTGCCGCAGGAACAGCGTGGCGCACGCTTCAACTCGGTGGTGGCAATCAGCACGCCCTGGGACGCTGAATACATCCTCCGCGATACCTGCAGGGGCTGGATTTACTGGGAACCCCGCGGCGAACATGGCTTTGGCTACGACCCGGTGTTCTACTTGCCGGAACTGAACTGTACGATGGCGGAACTGCCCATGCAACAGAAAAACCAGATCAGCCATCGTGCGAAGACTCTGTCGGCGGCGATACCGCTACTGAGGTGGATTTTCGAACGCGAAGGCTAATGGTGTCCTCCTGCGTGCCGTGCAGGGTACAATATTGCTACGGGAGTACCGGTGATGGCAATGCAGATCGAAGACCTGAGCGACTTAATACGACTGTTGGAACAGCACCCGGAGTGGCGCTCTCAGCTACGCCGTGCGCTGTTGAGCGACGAGTTGCTGGAACTGCCTGACCTCGTGCGGGAAATCGCAGAGATACAGCGCCGGCACTCGGAGATGCTGGCAGAGCACTCGCAGGCGATCGCACGCCTTACGGAAGAGGTACGCCTGTTGGCGGAGGCACAGCGTCGCACCGAGCAACGGGTAGAGGAGTTGGCTCAGGAGCTGCGTGCATTAGCGGAGGCACAGCGTCGTACCGACGAGCGGTTGGAACAGTTAGCCGAGGCACAGCGTCGTACCGAGCAACGGGTAGAGGAGTTGGCTCAGGAGCTGCGTGCATTAGCGGAGACACAGCGTCGTACCGACGAGCGGTTGGAACAGTTAGCCGAGGCACAGCGTCGTACCGACGAGCGGTTGGAACAATTAGCCGAGGCACAGCGTCGTACCGACGAGCGGTTGGAACAGTTAGCCGAGGCACAGCGTCGTACCGAGCAACGGCTGGACGAGCTAACTCAGGCGTTGAATAACACCAATGAAAACCTGAATCGCCTGATAGAGCGGCAACGCGGCGAAGCTGGGCGCAGAGAAGGCGAGCAGTATGAAGAGCGAACGCTGAGGCGTGCTCCTCTGCTGTTCGCTGGCGGCGACGGCGGTTCGCCCATTGAGCCACACATACGCAGATTGATATCAGAATGGCTCATGCCCATCTTCGTTGAGCAGAGAGAGCTGGAGTCCATCGAGGACCCCACCCTGACCGACATCATCTGGTGGAAGGGCGAGAAGGTGCTGGTGGTCGAGGTTTCCATCAAGGTCAACGGCGAGGACATCGCCCGTGCTCGCCGACTTGCCGACGTATTGCGCGAAATTGGACTGGACGCAACTCCCGTGGTGATAGGCGAAGAGTGGGCAAGCATGGACACACCGGTCATCGCCCGCGAGCAAGGCGTAGAGTGGATGGTTGGCAAGCTGGTATCCGACAGTATCATACAGTTTCGCAAGTTGCGGCCGGAGACGCTCGAGGCCCCACGCATTCGCCGAACCGGGTGATCTCTTTCGGGGAACATTCTACCTTCGGTTGGTGTCGTAAGGAACGGGAGAACGCTTGCGGCACACGAGGTGTTGTGCTATACTGAAAGCGTCCCCAATTTCTTGTCAGCTGGTTAGGTGGTGCGTTGTCCGTCGTCGAAACGGTCCTCAAGCCGGTACTGATTACTTTGCGGGAACTGGATGTAGCATCCACGCTGGTGCTGCTGGCAGACATCCTCGCCGTTGCGTATCTGCTGTATCGTCTGATCCTGCTGGCGAAGGGTACCCGCGCGTGGCAAATCATGTCCGGATTGTTCCTCTTTTTCCTGCTCATGTACATCAGCGGCAAGCTGGGGCTGACCACTCTGAACTGGCTGATGCGGCAGGTGCTCCCTCTGGGCCCGGTAGCGCTCGTTATCCTGTTCTACCCGGAACTGCGTCACGTGCTGGAAGAGATGGGCAGGCTCGGCTTCTGGGGACAGAGCATCAACCCCATCGGTCGTGAGAGCCTGTCCGCAGTCGTGAACGAAGTGGTACGCGCGGCGACCGAGATGGCGAGGCAGAAGGTGGGTGCGCTCATCGTCTTTGAGCCGTACCCATCGCTGGACTACTATGTTTCGCCGGGTGTCCCTATCGATGCGAAGGTCAGTGCGCGGTTGCTGACCTCGCTATTCTATCCGGGCAATCCGCTACACGACGGCGCTGTGGTCATCTGGGGCGACCGCATCATCGCAGCCGGGTGCACGCTTCCGTTAACTGAGAACCCGATGGTCGACCAGAACGTGCACATGCGTCACAAGGCAGCTATTGGCGCGTCGGAACGGGGCGCGGTGGCGCTGGTGGTTTCAGAGGAGACGGGTATCATCTCGGTGGCTTTCTCGGGGCGACTGCAGAGAGGCTTCCGCGAAGACACGCTGCGAGAACGCCTGATGAATCTGCTTTCGACACAGCCTTCAAAGCAGGCGCTCGAAAGCCTTCGACAGACCATGCGCTGGCGCCCTGCATGGGTGTTCGGTCGGCGTGGGCAGTCGCGTGGACGGTCGGCACAGGCGGAGCGGAGGTAGGAGACGATGTGGCGAGCCCTGCGCGAGAACATCCCGGAGAAGCTGATGGCGTTGAGCAGTGCTATCCTGATCTGGCTGTACGTCAACGCGGAGCGCAATCCGACCATCACACAGCGTTTCACCGTGGATGTGGAGGTACGCAACATCCAGAACGGCTACGAGACGCCGGTGGTGAACCCCGCGCAGGTCACCGTCGTGCTGACAGGGGTGCGCAGTAACGTGGAGCAGATCGCGCCACGCGGTATCCGCGCCACCGTCGACGTTTCTTCAGCCGGAGAGGGCAAACAGCGGCTCCCTGTACGGTTGAACGTCAGCCGTGAGATGTTGCAGGACGTGCAGGTAGAAATCATCCCGCCCACCGTGCAGGTAACATTGACCAGGCGCATCAGCCGGACGTTCAAAATCGAGTGTCTGTTCGTGAACACTCCCCCTGAGGGCTACGTCTACCTTACACCAATCGTGTTTCCAGAGAACGCGCAGGTCAGCGGACCGCGTGAAAAGGTGACGCAGGTGCGAAGGCTCATCGTGAACGCTGTTCCAGAAAGCCCTGGCGGGGAAATCGACGATGACGTGCCTATCGTCGCAGTGGACACCGAGAACAACCCCGTAACCGGCGTCACCGTGCGTCCTTCTCATGCGCGGGTGGTGCTGAAGCTGGCTCCCGTCAGCCTCGCGAAGACGGTACTCGTCACCCCGATGTGGAAGGGCAAACCGGACGCGAGTGTGGCGATCGAGGAGATTGCTGTGGAGCCGCGCACGGTGGTGATTTCGGGCAAGCCGGAGGTGCTGGCGCGGGTGCATAGCGTGGAGACCGAACCGATAGACATAGACAACCTCAATTCGGATATGAGCAAGACGGTGGGGTTGCGTCCGGTGGAAGGGGCACAGCTCACCACTTCCAGTGTGCGGGTCACCGTGCGCGTGCGCCGTCTGCCGGAGCGTCCTGCTCCTTAGTTGCCCATGCGCGTGCTCTATCTTGCCCGCCCAGCGGCAGGTGGCGTGCTCCGATTCTTTCAGGACGTGCTTCCTCTGTTACGACGTGAGGGAGTAGAGGTCGAGGTGGCTTGTCCTTCAGAGATGCATTCTGCACTGCCCGAAGTTGTCACCCGGCGCTGGAACCTCACCGACCACCCGCGCCTGGTGAACGATCTTCGCTGTGCACTGGACGCCCGACGCTGGGCAAGGGACTTCGACCTCCTGCACGCGCACGGACTGCGCACAGCGGGTGTGCTGGCTCTGGCGCCACCCAAACGCTGGCTGTTCAGCCTGCATAACCTGCCCCCTGACCGGCTGTCTCCACTGGCTCGGACGGCTCTGCAACGTGCCTCTCGCCACGCTCTGCAAATACACTGTGTGTCACAGGCTGTGCGAGAGAGCTGGGTGAGGCTGTTTCCTGATAGCACAGGCAAATGCGTCGTGGTGCACGGAGGAGTGAGAGTACAGTTCACGTCAGCAGAGGCGGTGGAGAGATCATGGGCGCGACGGCAATGGGGTCTTCCCGAGGACCGCCCTGTAGCGCTGTGCGTGGCGCGTCTCATGGTGGACAAAGGGATAGACGTGCTGATACGCGCTCTGTCACACGCGCCGGAGTGGTATACACTGATAGTCGGTGAGGGACCGAAGCGCGAGAATCTGGCGCAGATTGCAGAACAGATGGGGGTAGGGGAGCGGGTGCGCTTCACGGGCTACCTGCCCTCGCTGGATGCGGTATGGTCGGCGTGTGATGTGGCGGTCGTGCCTTCGCGCAGGGAGGGGTTTGGTCTGTTCGCCCTTGAGGCGATGGCCGCGGGCAAGCCGGTCATTGCCTCGGCGGTTGGAGGTTTGACAGAAACAGTCCTTCATGAGCGGACCGGCTGGCTGGTGTCGCCTGAGGACCCTGTGGCGCTGGCAGACGCGCTGAAAACCGCCTACCGGGAGCGTGAGCGGTGGCACGAGATGGGTGCACGAGGGCGAGAGCACGTTTTACAGCACTTCACGTGGGAGCAGACAGCAAAACAGTTGCTGGAGTGCTACCGCCGATTATTGAGCACGTAGTGCGTCACCAGCAGGGCAGCGATGGTCTTGGCGTCCTTGATCTCACCCGATAGCACTCTGTCCACCGCCTCCTGCAGAGGCATCGGCACTACCTCCACGTTTTCGTCCTCTTCGGTTTGCTGGGAGGTGGGGTGCAGGTCACGTGCCAGGAAAACATGCAGGATCTCCTGTGAGTAGCCGGGCGCGAGGTATTGACTGAATAAGGGTTGTAGCGTGCCTGCTCGGTGTCCGGTTTCCTCTTCCAGCTCTCGTGCGGCACAGCGCTCGGGTGGTTCGCCTGGCTCCAGCGTGCCAGCAGGTACTTCCAACAGCACCGCGTTCACTGCCAGCCGGTACTGCCGGATCATCAGCACGGTGTCGTCGTCCAGCATCGGTACGATAGCCACCGCGCCGCGGTGTTCCACGATCTCCCGTTGTGAAATTCTGCCGTTGGGCAAGCGCACGGTATCCACCCGAAGGTTGACCACACGTCCTTGAAAGATACGCTCAGAACGGATCACCTCTTCCTGCAATCTGTTCACCCCACCCGTTTGACTGTTTCTGGTGCAAACGCCAGTTCCGCCGCGTGCGCACCCGCCGACGCTGCGGCGAGGAAATACTCCCGATCCTCCAGCATCGTGCGCCCCATAGTGGTCACCTGAATCTGCCGTCGGCGCAGGGCATCAAGCGCCTGTGAGCCATCCAGCACGCGAATCAAATGTTTGGCTGCGATGCCGTGCTCTTCCAGCTGACCCAGCACTTCCCACAACCGCGGTGGGTTCAGCTCCGGCACGGGCACATGGCACCGCGCCATAACCACCCGGCTGAGGATAGTGATCGTATGGTGGCTCACGCGATAGTGGCGCGGGCGCGGGTCGGCAAAGCTGAGACGGATGCAGGCAATGGGCACGCCTCCGAGAGCGGACACTGCGTTTAGCGCGATGCCCTGATCGATGCCCGAAAAGCCAAAGGTGGTCGCCGTGCCGGTGTTGCCCACGCCCTGAGACACGATCGCCACATCGGCGCCCATCACATGCCGAGCCGCCAGCAGTCCGCTGTACACGTTCACGGCTTCGAGGTCGCCACCGTATGCCTGCCCTACGGTGATCACGCCGTGGATCCATCCCGCTTCGGTCAGAGCCGGTATCAATCGGCTGACGCCCAGCGCCAGCGACGCCGAATCGGTCATCACATAGGCGACACGACACCTGCCTCCCGTGTAGTGGTGCAGAGCAGCAGCCACCGCGGCGACCTGACTGTGCAGTCCGCAACAGACCACGGGCATCCCATCCAGCCACTGCGCGTTCTGCATCACCTCGTGGTGCGGTGAGGCAGGTTCCTCCACCGCCAGCACGGTGTGTTGCATGGGCGTGTAGCGCAGGCGCACAATATGCCCGTCCATCGGCGTCGGCTCCAGCGGCCTCGTCAGGTTGTGGATGACGAAGTCGTATCCTCCCGAGCCGAGGTCGAGCTCGGTGGCTGTGGTGTTCAGCACTACGGCGTCGCCCACATCCGCCACGCCGGTCAGATTGATATGGTTCAGCGCGAGGCGCACCTCGTCGCCGGTTTGCACGACCAGCTCCTGCACGCCCGCGCGACTCTGCCGCACCTCCGTGACCGTACCGATCGCTTTCGAAATCATACCCCTCGCTCCTCGCCCTCCATCAGGACGCACTCCATTATAACACGTCTGCGCGAATTGATGAAGCCGATTGTGCTACCGCGAAGATTTGTTTCCGTGCGCAGGTAGCGGCACTGTCATCAGCAGTGAGCCGAGCTCGATACCACGCTCTCCCAGCACCAGGCTGGCTCACAGTTCCATCCATCGAGCCCGGCGTAGAAACTTCGACTGCTCAGGCTCTGGCAACTGCCGGGCTCACTCATCCAGGTCCACTCCGTCGGGAACAGACAGACAGCGAAGGTGCTGGAGAAACAACGCCCTAACGGGGTATGTCTCCTCGGCAGGTCTGCGGTGTATGGAGGGCGAACCTCCTGATGAGCCGAAGACTACCTTCAACGGCTCGCACGGAGCCCGCCCTCCTGTTCACCCGTCATGTTGACGCATCGCGCCTACCGCCCTGCAGGTCTACGAAGGGTACTCTTTGCGGTTCTCGGGCATGGAGAGCAACACGGGCTTGTCGAGCAGGACGCGCGCGAGCTGCTCGATCTCCGGCTCGCCGTCCGGCAAGGGCAGAGCAACCTGTCCGCGCTCCACCACCGAACGCACCATCGCCATCATGATTTCGAAGCCCTTGAAGGCGTCCTCGCCGTTGCATGGATGGACGGCGCGGTCATCGTCCAGCCAGCGCGTCATGTCCTCGATGTAGGGCGGCATGTCCAGATTGTAGTCCATTGTGCCGGGTCCCTGCATCGCGCCCTCTTTGGTGACTGCCCGCCAGCCGCCGCCGGTCAGCACTTCGGCAAAGCCGTCGGTGCCCTGCACGCTGATACGCGCCTTGCGCCACCAGTAATCCACCTCGGGCACATCGGGTGCGCCCGCGCCGCACTCGACCACCCCGCGCACGCCATTCGCAAAGTGGATGACGCCCGCGATGTAGTCGGGAGAGGGATGGTTGTCGGCGAGCTTTCCGCGCCCGCTCGCCTGCGCCATTACCCATTCCGCCTCCGCGCCGTCGTTGTACCAGCGCATGTAGTCGATCAGGTGCGTCATCATGTGGAGCATCCAGCCGGTAGCGTGCGCGTAGATGGTATGCACCCGCCCGAGCGCACCGCTGGAGACAATCTCCTTCACCTTCTGATAGTGTGCGCCGTAGCGGTGCTGGTGGCTGACGACGGTCTTGACGCCTGCTTCGCGAACCAGGTCCATGATCTGCTTCGCCTCGCGCAGGCTCAACGCCATCGGCTTCTCGTAGGCGATGAGCTTGACGCCCGCCTCCACTGCCAGCCTGATCATTGAGTAGCGGATGTTCGGCATGGTGGTCAGGCAGAAGACATCTGGTTTGGTCTTCGCCAGCAGGTCGCCAGCGTCGGTGCTGGTCATCGGGTTGCCCAGCTGGGCGGCAGCCGACTGCAATTTCGCCGGGTCGATGTCGCAGATGCCCACGACCTCGAAGCGCGGGTTGGCATGGAAGGTGGTGGCGTGGTGCATCCCGCGCTTGCCCATGCCCACCACCACCACTTTATACACCGGTTGGCTCATCGCAATCACCTACGGGTTCGCCTTGCACCACTCGAGCACTTTCTCGATGGTGTAGTCGATCTCTTCCTGATACAGCTCGGGGTACATCGGCAGAGAGACGCAGTTCGCTGCGTTCCACTCGCTGTTGGGCACGCCGCCAACAATCTCCGCCTCTTTGCCCCACGGGAAGCCCTCCTGCTGGTGGATGGCGATCGGATAGTGGCACTTGGCGTCGATGCCGTTCTTGTTCAGATAGTTGAGCAGGTCATCGCGCTTGCCGTTGGTGGTCTCCACCACATAGAGGTGATACACGTGGCGGTAGCCGGGCAGTTCGTAGGGCAGTTTCAGCGAGGTGTCCTTCAGCGCGCTGGTGTACATCTTCGCGATCTCCTGCCGCCGGTTGTTCCACTCGTGGATATACTTCAGCTTCACGCTGAGCATCCCAGCGTGCAGGTCGTCGAGACGGCTGTTGAAGCCGAAGCTGTGCACTGACCGCTTCAGCGAGCCGTGGTTGCGCAGCTTCTTGACGCCCATCGCCACATCCTCGCGGTTGGTCACCACCGCGCCGCCGTCACCCGGAGTGCCCAGGTTCTTGTGCGCGATGAAGCTGATGGCAACGGCGTCGGATAGCTCGCCCACCTTGAACGTATCGCCGTGCGCGTCGATCGCCTGCGCGCAGTCCTCGATCACCGCGAGATTGTACTTGCGGGCGATATGCGCAATCTTGTCCATCTCAGCGCACTGACCGTACAGATGCACCGGGATGATCGCCTTCGTGCGCGGGGTGATCGCCGCCTCGATCTTGGTGACGTCGATGTTGTTGGTCTTCGGCTCGGTATCGACGAAGACCGCCTTCGCGCCCGCGATCCAGATGGCTTCGGCTGTGGCGAAGAAGGTGTTGGTGACGGTGATGACCTCGTCGCCTGGTCCAATGCCCAGCGCCATCAGCGCCAGCCAGATGGCATCGGTGCCGGAGTTGACGCCCACCGCATACTTCATGCCGTGGAACTGCGCCAGCTCATGCTCGAACCGCTCCAATGTGGGACCGGTGATGTAGGAACCGGACTCCAGCACGTCCAGAATGGCTTTGTCGATCTCCGCCTTCAGGTTGTGATATTGTCGCACGTGACCGTAAAACCCGACCTGCATGGTGACCTCCCATCGGCTAAAGGGTAATTTGCCCCCTGTGCGAACACGCAATTCTCACAGGGGGATGCTAGCTTTCGATGCCTGTGCGGAAATATCCTGCGCAGGGCATGAAGATTTCTTACTATTTCTCTCCGCGACCATACGCTCCTATCACAGGCTCTGCAGAGGAAATCGCCATCACTGTACCGTCCAGTTCGACCAGCAGTTCGCCTCTCTCGCTCACGCCTACCGCCGTTGCCTCTCTGCTGGTGGGCAGGCGATACCGCTGTCCGGTCGTGACGTCCCTCTTTCGCCACTCCGCCAGCACGCTCGCAAAGCCTTCTTGCCGCCACCGGCTTATCCATCGCTCCGTTTGACGCAGGACCTCCTGCGCCAGCGGTTCGACCGTGAGTTCGCGTCCTGTCTCCAGCCATACCGAGGTGGCTCTGTCGTGCAGTTCTTCGGGGAACTCACGCTGGCGCAGGTTGACGCCCACGCCTGCCAGCGCCCAGTGGTTGCCGAGTGCATCCACGGCAGTCTCGATAAGAATGCCAGCCACCTTGCGCCCCCGAACAAGCAGGTCGTTGCTCCACTTGAAAACCGTCTCCAGCTCCGCCTGCAAGCGCAGGGCATCGGCGACCGCCAGCGCCAGCACGAACGCCAGCTGACTCGCCTGTGCCACCTCGTACGGCTCCAGACGTAGCATCTGCGTCATCAGCAGGCTCTCGCCCGGCGTGTCCAGCCAGCGGTTGCCATGTCTGCCGCGTCCGGCGGTCTGGTGTTCCGCGACCACCGCACGTATCAGCACGGGCGGCGACTGCAGTATCTCCCGCGCCAGGTCCTGCGTGGACGGCACGGTTCCGGAATAGACAATCAGTCCCAGCTCACTCATAGCAGATGAGGATTCGTTGGGCAAGCACCGAAAAACCTGCATGGTAGAAGGACTCAGGATATGTTTATCAGAACAGTTATATATCCAGAAATATCATATGAAGGAACAGAAGGAGGTGTCACCTTGAGACGGCTACTTTTCGGTACGGCAGTGCTGTTGAGCCTCCTGCTGGTGCTTCCTCTGGCACAGACTGTTCGCTCGCAGACCGCTCGTCAGCAGAAAGCTTCTGCCAAGCCCGCTTCCGTGTGCGTGCAGTGTCATCGAACGGTCACGCCGCAGATAGTGACCGATTGGTCTCTGAGCCAGCACTCCAAGAACGGGGTAGACTGCTCGGATTGCCACGGTGACGCACACAAGTCGGCGGCAGATGTCGCCAAGGCTAAAATCCCCACGCCAGAAACCTGCGCGACCTGCCACCCCACCCAGGTAGAGCAGTTCAGCAAGGGCAAACACGCCCATGCCTGGACGGCGATGAAAGCCATGCCCACTGCCCACTGGCAACCGATGGCTCTGATGGAGGGGATGAAGGGCTGTGGCGGATGTCACAAAATCGGGTTGAAGAGCGAGGCAGACATCGCGCAGATGAAGAAAGCGGGCGATGTGGGCTTTGGTCTGGCATCCTGCGATGCCTGCCACACCCGGCATCTGTTCTCGAAAGAGGAAGCGCGCCAGCCGCAAGCGTGTCAGACCTGCCACATGGGCTTTGATCATCCCCAGTGGGAGATGTACTCGGCATCCAAGCACGGGGTGCGTTACCTGCTGAAACAAAACAAAACCCTGCCCGCCAGCGCTTCTGCGCCCACATGCCAGACCTGCCACATGCAGGACGGTAACCATGAGGTGCGCACGGCGTGGGGATTCCTTGCGGTGCGCCTGCCTCTGCCGAAGGATGAGGAATGGGCGCGTGACCGTGTGACCATCCTGCAGGCGCTGGGCGTGCTGGACCCGGAAGGGAAGCCTACCGCTCGAGTTGAGGCGGTTAAAGCCGCCGACATCGCACGTCTCACGGAGGAGGACTGGCAGAAGGAGCGCGATAAGATGCTCAAGACCTGCACGAAGTGTCACTCGCGCACCTTTGCCAGAGGCGAGCTGGAGAAGGGCGACCAGATGATACGCGCGGCGGACAAGCTGATGGCGGAAGCCATTCGCGTGGTTGCCGACCTGTACAAAGACGGCATCCTAAAGAAGCCAGATAGTTACGCGCATGCGTTCCCCGACCTGCTTACTTTCCACGACGCGCCTACTCCCATCGAGCAGAAGCTGTTTGTGATGTTTCTGGAACACCGCATGAGGACTTTCCAGGGCACATTCCACGCGAACCCGGACTATGCCCTGTGGTACGGGTGGAGTGAGATGGTTCGCGACCTTGCGGAAATCAAGGCGGAGGCTGAGGATCTCCGCCGCAGACATCAGCAGAAGTAGCGTGCCGACAGGCAGAGGGGGCAGGCTTGCCAGCCTGCCCCATTTTTCGACCTTCACCGAACCGAGCTCCCATGCTGAAACAGAGGTATAATCTTACCGTAGTAGACTTCTATCAGGAGGAGGCAGTGCAGTTCATCGAGCAACTCAAGTTCAACGAACAGGGGCTCATTCCCGCCATCGTGCAGGATGCGGAAACCGGCGAAGTGCTGATGATGGCGTGGATGAATCGCGAAGCGCTCCAGCGAACAATTGAAACGGGTAGGGCAACGTACTGGAGCCGGTCGCGCCAGAAGTTCTGGGTGAAGGGAGAGACCTCCGGGCATTTTCAGGAGGTGCAGGGCGTATACGTCGATTGTGACGCCGACGCAGTGTTGCTGAAGGTACGTCAGACGGGTGCGGCGTGTCACGAGGGGTATCGCACCTGCTTTTTCCGGCAGGTAGATGCTCAAAGCGACAGCTTGCAGGTGGTTGCGGAGAGACTGGTAGACCCGGACAAGGTGTATCACCGTTGAGGGTGGCGTTCCTGCTCTGCATAGCGCTGGTGGTTTGCGTAATGCCAGCGGCTCAGGCAGAAAGCCTCGCACAGCGCGTGTGGAAGCGCTACACGCGCGGCTCCAGTGTGCAGGTACGTGCCGTCTCGCGCTTCGAAGATCTGTCTCTGGAAGCTAAACCGTCCGCATACGACAACACTGACCCCGCCGTGTGGAAGCAGATGGAGAGTGAGATTCGGAAGCTGGCAGGTCAGGAGATACGCACGCATATCGCCGTCCAGCAACCCAACCGCCTCTACCTCGCGCAGGTGTCCGCTTTCGGTTCCTTCCACAGCGTGTGCGACGGGAAGGTGTGGCAGATGCACAGACAGGACGGTGCCTCACAGCGTACGCCAGCCCCGGCAAACCTTCATCAGATGACAGCCGCAAAGTATCGCGCGTGGCTCGGTCTGGATGAGTCAAATGACGCTGAGGTGTTGCACCTGCTGGTGGTGCGCTCGTCGGCGATACGCGAGAAGCTGGTGAAAGCCAGAGAAGAGCCCGGCGCGAAGCCGCACCTGAAACACCTCGTCTGGTCGGAGCCGATTGAATATCAGGGGCTGAAGGGAGAGGGTATCGTCACCTGTGTGGTGGATACTCGAACGGCGCTTATCCAGCGCGTGGAATACCGTTACAGCGTGAACTACGGTACGGAGGCGCGGCTGAACATCGTTATCGGTCAGCAGTGGGATAACACCCTGCTTTCAGAGCCGCCTCCGCCGAGCCTTTTCCGTGTCGAGCAGGGAAGGGGAGTGCGCAAGCGATGAACAACTTCTGGCGACTGCTGGGCTATCTGAAACCGTACCGGTGGCGAGTGATCTCCGCGGTGCTGTTGATGGCGTTGATCACCCTCAGCGCGGTGCCCATGCCGCTGTTGTTCCAGTACGTGATCGACGACGTTTTTCCGCGCAAGAACTGGCATGCCCTCAACTGGGTCTTCTGGGCGGTCATCGGCATTCACGTCCTTCGTGGTGTAGTATCCTTTACCCTGAACTATTTGATTAACTGGCTCGGTCAGCGCGTGGTGTTCGACCTGCGCTTCCAGAGCTACCGACACCTGAACCGCCTGTCGCTGAGCTACTACGACCAGCGCCAGACAGGCAAGATCATGGCCCGGTTGACGGGCGATATCGATGTCATCCAGTACATGATCACCGGCGGTTTCGTCACGCTTATCACGGATATTGTCACGCTGGTCGCGGTCACGGGCGTCATCTTCTGGAAGGAGTGGAGGCTGGCTCTGATCACGCTCGCAGTGGTGCCCCTGTATGTTCTGGTCTACAAGCTGTACCTGAAGCACATCCGCGAGCTGAGCGTGCAGTTACGTGAGAAATGGGATGCGATGCTGGGCACACTTCAGGAGAAAATTGCGGGCATCAGCGTAGTCAAAGCCTTCGTGCGGGAAGATTATGAGACCGATCGCTTCATGCAGACGGTGAAGGAGAACTTTGCGCTCGGCATGAAGCAGGTACACCTGAACCGACAGCTGGGGCTGTTTGCGGGCTTCGTGCGGGCGGTAGGCACGGCGGCGGTGTGGTACTACGGCAGTGTGCTGGTGCTGGGAAGGCAACTGCAGGCAGGAGAACTGCTGGCGTTCACCTTCTACATGAACTACCTGTATGACCCGGCGGTGCGCGTGGTGGACTTCAACATCACCCTGCAGTGGGCTGGAGCCGCTATTGACCGCGTGTTCGAAACGCTGGACACGCGCCCGGACATCGAAGACTCGCCCAACGCTCGCCCCATGCCCAACATGCGCGGTGAGATCGAATTCCGTAACGTGAGCTTTGGCTACCGTCCCGAACAGCTCGTGCTGAAGAACGTGAACCTGCACATCCGCCCCGGCGAGATGGTGGCGCTGGTGGGACCGAGCGGGGCAGGGAAGAGCACGCTCGTCAACCTGATAGCCCGCTTCTACGACGTCACCGACGGACAGGTGCTTATAGATGGCGTGGACGTGCGCGATATCAAGCTGGACTCCATCCGGCGCAATGTAGGCATGGTGATGCAGGAGTCTCTGCTGTTCTCGGTGACCATCAAGGAGAACATCGCCTACGGCAGACACGATGCGACCGAGGAGGAGATCGTGCGTGCCGCGAAGCAGGCGGACCTGCACGACTTTATCCTGTCGCTTCCCGACGCCTACGATACCAAGATCGGTGAAGATGGCATCAAGCTCTCTGTTGGGCAAAAACAGCGCCTCTCCATTGCTCGCGCCATCCTGACCGACCCCAAGATACTGATCCTCGACGACGCCACCAGTGCACTGGATAGCCAGACAGAAGCCAACGTTCAGCAGGCGCTGGAGCACGTGATGCAGGGGCGAACCAGCATCGTGATCGCGCATCGGCTTTCGACGGTGGTGAACGCAGATAAGATTGTGGTGCTGGATAAGGGTGAAGTGGTGGACATCGGCACGCATGACGAGCTGGTGAACAAGCCGGGTGTCTACCGCACCCTGTACGAGGAGCAGTTCAAGTCCGCCGCCGACCTGCTGGTGGTGGAGTAGCCGCCAAAAACCGCCCCAAACTCGCACAATTCGCTGGCGACTCTGCTTGACAGCCGGTGAAGGCACGATGTATACTGTAAGTACATTAAGCGTTATAGAACGCTCATCAAAACGCTCAAGGAGGTTTCACCATGCGTAAGGGGTTTACGCTGATTGAGCTGCTGGTGGTCATTGCGATTATCGCGATACTGGCAGCGATTCTGTTCCCCGTTTTCGCACAGGCACGTTCCAAAGCGCGCCAGACCGCGTGCATCAGCCACAGCAAACAGATTGGGCTGGCGATCATGATGTACGCGCAGGATTATGAGGAGACCTATCCACCCTATCAAATCGTCATCCCGTGTCCGTGGCCCGACATCTGCGGCACCAGTCTGGTGTCGGCGGGTTACCTGTACCTCGTTCAGCCGTACTCCAAGAACAATCTGTACTCGCAGTGTCCGGAGGCGAAGAAGCTGGACACCAGCGGTGCAGGTGGCAGACGCCTGTGGATGGAAGGGCGCGTCGGATACGGCATGGCAGTTCCCGTGCCGGGCAGCAGTGGGGTTTTCGGCAGTATGGCACGGATAGAAGCGCCCGCCACACACCTTATTGTCGCCGATGCAGTACCCGACGGTCCCAGCAGTCTTCCTCTGCATAATGCATGGGGTGCCTACATGAACCACATGTCTCCGCCATTTAGCCCCACAGCGTGGGGACTGCAGGGTACCTGGCAGACGTGGCATCAGCGCCCGCACGGACGGCACACGGGCAAAGTGACCACCATCTTCTGTGACGGGCACGTGAAGGCACTACCGTTTGAAGCGCTGTACCCGGTGGATGAGAAGGTCTGTACTCAGGGCGACGGCATGAACTGCTCCACGCTGAACCTGATGCCTGAGGACGCCCCACAGCACTGGGAGCTCTGGAAATAATCCCGTCCGCAGGGGCAGGGGGCGTGCAGAGCACGCCCCCGCTTTGTTGTACTGCAACCTTTCTGCGCCAAGCGGTGTCGGAAAGAGAGGCGCGGTCGGGTTGTGTTGACAACAGTCCGCCGTTGGTGCGATAATACCGTTGACAACGCAGGGCGAAAGGAGTGGGCAGTAGCGAATGCTCAAGCGATTGTTCCGATATATCCGTGCGCTGTTTGGTAGCCTGCTGGGGCAGGTAGAGAACCCGGAGGTGATTCTCGAACAGGCACGCGAGGAGCTGCGCGAGAACCTGCTCAAGAACAAAGAGCGGGCAGTGCAGGCGATCACGGAGCGCAACCGCCTGCGCGCGGAGGTAGAAAAGCTGGAGAGAGCCTGCATGGACCTCGAGCGGCGGGCAGAGATGGCGCTTCGTAAAGGTGACCGCGAGCTGGCAAAGCAGTTCCTCATGGAGAAAGCCTCTTACGCGCGCTCGCTGGAATCTGTGCGACAGGCGCTGGCGCAGGCAGACCAGGTGGTGGAGCAGGTGAAGGTGGCTATCAAGCGCGACGAGGAGCGCGTGCGCCAGAAGACCGCCGAAATCCTGGCACAGAAGGCACGCTGGAAAAGCGCGCAGATACAGAACTCCATCAACAAAGCGCTGGAGGGCATGTCGTCGGACGACGTGTCGCGCGACCTTGAGCGGGTGGAGGACAAGATCAGCCGTGCTGAAGCCGAGGCGCAGGCTCGAGCCGAGATGGCTCGCGAGAGCGTGACCGGTCGCGTGGCGGAGTTGGAAGACTATGCGGCGAGTCAGGCGGCGGAGGAAGAGCTGGCGAAGCTGGAGGCACGTCTGGGACTATCTCAGGCGCCAGCTGTCGAAACTCAGCAGGCTGAGCCAGCCAGCGTTAGTGAGGTAGATCAGGAACTGCAGGAGCTGGAAGCCAGACTGAAAGGGGACAACTCTACTTCCAGTTCGTGATGAAACGATTTGGTGCGTGTCTGCTGGTAGCGTGGTTGGCGTTGGCGGCGGCAGGTTCCGCCGAGCCGCTGTACGAATTCGGCTTCAACATTCGCGCGCGGATGAGGATGGACAACAACCGCAACGCCAACCTGTTACTTTACTCCCATTTCGGCGAGTATTCTGACGTTCATCTGGCTCTTTATTCAGAAAATAGATGGAGCGCGTACTTTGCCCAGAAGCTGCAGAACTTTGACCGTGAGGCGGACCCGGACGACGTGGAGCAGGCGTTTCTGACTTATCAGGGCAGAGGATGGCGCCTGCAGGTGGGCAAGATGTGGCTACCGTTCGGACAGAGGATGGGGGAGCGGGAACTGGGCAGGAGTGTTATGCTTTCCCTACCGGTGCGCAGACGAAACAGCCTCGAGCTGGCGGTTGTGGATAACGGCGCAGGCAGACCGCAGGGCGTCTTTAGCCGGTTCGGCTCGCGGTCACTGGGCGCATCGATAGCGTGGGGAAGGGATCTGGGTATCAGTAAGTGTGCATTTCGGTTCATCCGAGGGGAAGACTACCAGCCGGAGCTCGGCAGAGGTTATGGACTTCTGCTGGGCGTGGATACCATGCAGGTGGCGGGTATTACGCGGTGGCAGATGGAAGCCATCATTGCGAGACGCGGCGACCTGCCGGATACCGAGTTTCTCATCGTACAGGCGTCTCTGCGACTGCCGGCGGGGCTGAAGCCGATGTTCCGTGCAGAAGGGAACCTGCGTGAGCGCGACCTGCGCTGGATGGTGTCGGTGGAGCAGGTGATAGGCGGAGGAGTCGCGCTGTATCCGCAGGTCGTGTTCCGCAAGGCGGACTTCCAGCAGGCAAATATCGAATTGAGGGCAAGTTTCTGATGGGGTTCACCAGACGCATTCAACGCATCATTAAAGGCTATATGAAGAGCGCCCGCGAGCGACTGGACGACCTGGAGGCGGAACTGGCGCGACGCGAGCTGGAGGAGAGCCTTGAACCAGGCCGCCGACTGGAACCTCAGCCGCAACCGTCTGCGCGTCCGACCTCCGTTAGCGAAGTACCGCCGGCGCCTGCGACTCGACACGAGACCGCAGGAACCACAGAGGCTCCGGGTGACCTGCTGGCGCACTACCGCTTGCTGGGACTGCCGCCAAACGCCTCGCTGGACGACCTCGAACGTGCCTACCAGTCGCTCATGAGACGGGCAGACCCGAATCGCTTTCCCGAGGGTTCCGAGGAACGACGCAGGGCGGAGGAGATACGGCGCCGCATCCAGACTGCGTACACGGCGATTCGCGACCACATGGATGCCACATATGCCCGCTTCAAACGCATCAACCCGTGACGGAGGTCAGGCGATGGGAGATGAGGTTAACGAGGACATCGAGCGGGCGCTGGAACGAATCGCTCAGGAAGAGGCGAGCACGGAACTGACGGGTGAGGAACTGAAGAGGTGGCAGAGGGAGCGCGAGTCCGAAGCAGAACGCGAACTGCGTGAGCTGGAGGCGCGGCTCGGCGCGAGGAAGCCAGCAGAGACAGAACCGCAACCTGAGATGGAACAGCCTGACGCGAAGCCGGAAGCCCCAGAGCCTCTGGCACCGCAACCTCTGGAGCGATTCGAGAACCTGGAAATCCCTGCCGATACCGATGAGCAGTCGTCTGAGTAGATTCTCCATCGCTCTGTATCTCGTCGCGTTGATCATCTTCTTCGCGCTGGTCACGGAAGGACGCTTCATCGAACAGCGAAACCTTATCAACATTCTCCTCCAGAGCGCAATCAATACCATTCTGGCTGTCGGTATGACGCTGGTGATTATCACAGGGGGCATCGACCTGTCCGTGGGTTCCGTACTGGCATTGTGCGGGCTGGTGGGAACCGACCTGATGATGAACGGACTCGTGCTGGGCGGACGAACTCTTCTCCCGAAACCGGATATGGGCACGGGCATCGTACTGGCGATACTGGTATCGTGCCTGCTGGGCGCATTGATCGGCTGGTGGAACGGGTGGCTGATCGCCCGCTGGAACATCGCGCCTTTCATCGTCACGCTGGCAACGATGACCATCGCGCGCGGTACGGCGTTTGTGTACTCCGACGGCAAGCCGGTAGGCAACCTGCCCGAAGCGTTCAACCGTCTGGGCGGAGGTGCCGGCGGAGAGGTACTCGGTATTCCTATTCCGGTATGGATTGCAATCATTGTATCACTGTCTGCGCTCGTTCTCCTGCGCCATACGCACTTCGGGCGCGCCGTCTACGCCGTTGGCGGCAACGAACAGGCGGCACGGCTGTCGGGAGTGGACATCAGGCGCGTCAAGGTGACGGTGTACGTGCTGTCCGGACTGCTGGCGGGGCTGTGCGGCATCGTGCAGTCAGCGCGGCTGGGTGCGGGCGACCCGAAATACGGTGAGATGTACGAGCTGAACGCGATCGCGGCGGTCGTGCTGGGCGGTGCGAGTCTGGCAGGCGGGCGCGGCGGCGTCGGCGGGACGGTTGTTGGCGCGATGCTGATCGGCGTGCTGGACAACGGCCTGGTGATGGCAGGAGTCTCGGCGTTTTATCAGAAAGTGGTGAAAGGCGTGGTGATTCTGCTGGCGGTGCTGGGAGACGTGTGGCAGCGTCGGCGCGGATAACTTCATGATAGAACATAACATCTCTTATCGGACATCCGCTTACCGGTTACGAGGTGAGGAGAAACAATGAGAAACATGAGGAGCTGGTGGGCTCTCGCGTCGTTGCTCTGGGGGATTCTTGCATCCGTCGCCACGGCACAGCCTTCTCTGGAAGCCGGGTTCCGAAACCCGCCAGACTGGGCGCGCCCCTGGGTCTACTGGTTCTGGCTGAACGGCAATATCACACGCGAAGGCATCACGGCCGACCTTGAGGCGATGAAGCGTGTGGGCATCGGCGGCGTGCTGATTATGGAGGTTGACCAGGGCGTTCCGCCCGGCGATGTCCCCTTTGCCAGCCCGAAGTGGCGCGAACTTTTCAAACACGTGATCAGCGAAGCGCATCGGCTCGGACTGCAGGTCAACATGAACAACGACGCCGGCTGGTGTGGCAGCGGTGGTCCATGGGTGCCTCCCGACAAAGCCATGCAGAAGATCGTCTGGACAGAGACCCATGTAACCGGACCCGCTTCCGTCAGTATACAGCTTCCCCATCCGCCAATGGTCGCTGGCTACTACCGCGACGTGGTGGTTCTCGCGTTGCCCAATCCGGGTGACTTTCGCATCCCCGAACTGGCAGGCAAGACTGGACTGATACGGCAGGAGTTCGTCATGCCGGTCAGCTTCGGGGGATCGCCTTCCGGAAGTTTTGTTAAGAGAGAAAATGTAATCAATCTCACGCGATTGGTCTCTTCCGATGGCACGCTGACCTGGAACGTGCCGGAGGGGCAATGGACAATTCTGCGCATCGGACACACTCCCACCGGCGCCGTCAACGCGCCGTCTCCCGCCTCCGGACGCGGGCTGGAATGCGACAAGCTCAGCAAGGAAGGGATTGAAACGCACTTTACAGGCTTCATGGCGAAACTCATCGCGGACGTAGGCCACCTGGCAGGCAAGACGCTGGTGGCGACGCACATCGACAGCTGGGAGACCGGCTCTCAGAACTGGACCCGTCGCTTCCGGGAGGAGTTCCGCCGCCGCAGGGGCTACGATCCCCTTCCCTACCTGCCGGTGATCGCGGGCATCGTGGTCGATAGCCTGGAGGTTTCCGAGCGTTTTCTGTTCGACTGGCGGCAGACCATTTCCGACCTTCTGCTGGAAAACTATGCCACGCACCTGCGCGCGCTGGCACACCGGCACGGCTTGAGGCTGAGCATTGAAGCGTATGGCGACTGTCTCTTTGATGACCTGGCTTATGCCGGACGCGCTGACGAGCCGATGGCAGAGTTCTGGACAACTCCGCGATTCGGCGCAAGCACCACCCTGCCTGCGATGGTCTCGGCGGCACATGTGTATGGCAAGCGAGTGGTTGGCGCTGAAGCCTTCACGGCAGACGCCGCCGAACGCTGGCTCTATCATCCGGGCAATATCAAGTCGCTGGGCGACTGGGCATTCTGTCAGGGCATCAATCGGTTCGTATTCCACCGGTACGCCCTCCAGCCATGGAAAGAAGACCGCCGCCCGGGCATGACGATGGGTCCATGGGGATTGCACTACGAGCGAACACAGACGTGGTGGCATCACTCCGCCTCGTGGCATCGCTATCTGGCACGGTGCCAGTATCTTCTCCAGCAGGGCACGCCGGTCGTGGATGTGCTGATGGTGGCGCCAGAGGGAGCACCGCGCAGTTTCATACCCCCTGCTTCGCTGAAGCAGTTGGGATACAGCGCGGACGCCTGCCCTGCCGAAGTTGTTCTGCGCGACCTGCAGGTGCGGAATGGGCGTCTCGTACTGCCGCACGGGATGAGCTATCGCGTGCTGGTTCTGCCGTCCACTCCCCGAATGACGCCGCAGCTTCTGCGACGGGTGAAGGAGCTGGCGGAAGCAGGTGCAGTGGTAATCGGCGACGTGCTACCTGTCGGGTCGCCCAGCCTGACGCGCTACCCACGCTGTGATGAAGAGGTGCGCAGGTTAGCCGAGGAGCTGTGGGGCAAGCGCAGGGTGATTCAGGGCAAATCGGTGCAGGAGGTTCTCGCGTCCATCGGAGTAGTCCCGGATTTCCGCGCCGACCGACTGCTGGACTTCACCCATCGGCGAATCGGCTCGATGGACGTGTACTTTGTGGCTAACACCAGCGATCGCGCCGTGACGGCAACCTGCGAGTTCCGCGTTGCGGGGAAGATTCCGGAGATCTGGCATCCGGAAACCGGCGAGATTTCCACAGTTGCCGTCTATCGCCAGACGAAGACCACCACGCTGGTTCCCCTGCATCTCCGCCCTGCGGAGTCGGTGTTCGTGGTGTTCCGCAAGGCGAGTTCTTCGCACAACGCCATTGTGCAGGTTCGTCGCAGCGGGCGCGCTCTGTTCTTCGTCAGCACGCCGTCCGCCCGTATTCGCATCCGTAAGGCGACATGGGGACCGGAAGGTGATGCCGCCCGCACATGGGATATGACCAGACAGGTTCAGGAGGTGGTGGACAGCGGCAAATCCGCTTTCACGGTAGCAGAGCTGGCGGCATACGGGGACCCTGCCTTCGGCGTGGTCAAGACGCTAACGGTGGAATACGAAGTGGCCGGCAAAGTGTACACGGCGTCTGCAAAAGACCCTGAGGTAATTTCGCTTTATGGTCCAGCCGACGTGGAACCCCCGGTACGCATTATGCAACAGGCCAACGGCACGTTGCGCGTGGACGCGACACAGCCCGGTAACTACCAGCTGGTGTTTCGCTCCGGTAAAGTGCGTCAGCTGACGATCTCCCCTGCCCTCCCCGACATACCGGTCACCGGGACGTGGCAGGTGCGGTTTGCTTCGGGCTGGGGGGCGCCTGCGCAGATAGTCCTCCATCACTTGCTCTCGTGGAGCGAGCATCCCGATCTGGGGGTTCGCTACTTCTCCGGCACGGCACGCTACCGAACCTCGGTGCACATTCCATCCAGCGCGTATAAGGTGCGGGACTACCGCATTGACCTCGACCTCGGGCGCGTGGAGGTATCGGCGCGGGTCTATATCAATGGAAAGCTCGCAGGAACGCTGTGGAAGGCTCCTTACCGCGTGGATGTGACCGGATACCTCCGCCCAGGCACCAACGCGATCGAGGTGGAAGTCACCAACCTGTGGGTCAACCGCATGATCGGCGACGAGCAGCTTCCTGAAGATAGCAACCGCAACCCGGACGGTACCCTGCGCGAATGGCCTGAGTGGATTCTGGCAGGGCGTCCCAGCCCCACAGGACGCTATACTTTTACCACATGGCGGCTATGGCAGAAGGACTCTCCTCTCCAGCCTTCGGGGCTTCTGGGTCCTGTGGCTGTCCGGTATACCCGCATACTCTACCTGCGGTAACGAACACAGCCCGAACGTCATGTTCGGGCTGTGTCCAACATCCGGGTAAGCGGTTCACGCACGAGCGCTGTCTGACTGCGGCACTGCGCGGCTGCCCAGCTCGCTCTCGATGCGGCGTACGAGGTCTTGTGAGCGTTCCACCAGACGGTTCACCTCGTTGAGTTCGTCCTGTGCCCGCTCATGCTTGAGCAGGAAGAACGCGGCGACTCCCACGCCTACCATCGTGGCAACAGCCAGTCCCAGCCACAGCCCGAATCGGTTCCTGACCATCGTATTCCTCGCTTTCGTGCTACAGCTCGTATCGCTTCTCGCCGCCGGTTTCTTTCGACTTAAAGATGCGCTTGACGAACGAGATGAGCTCCATCGGGTTGAACGGTTTGGTGAGGTACAGGTCGGCACCGGATTGCCAGCCGCGGAACACGTCAGCATCCTGCGCCTTTGCAGTCAACATGATAACGGGCAGGTCGCGCGTTTCCGGATTCTTGCGAAGCGTCTGGAGTACCTCGAACCCGTCCATATAGGGCATCATCACGTCCAGCACGACCAGGTCCGGCTTCTCGCTGGCTACCTTCTCCAGAGCGTCCTTGCCGTCGGCGGCGGTCACCACCTCGTACCCGTGACGCTCCAGGTTCACCTGCACCAGCCGACGAATGTGCGGCTCATCATCCACCGCGAGAATCTTGTATTTGCGTTCCATCAGTGGCGCCTTTCCTCCTCCATCCTCAGCGTAAGGCTCTTGTGCCCTCGTGTTCGCTCCTTAATGATGCTATCATACCTTTTGGCAGATTGTCAACCAATCTGCATAGCAGACAGTTATCTGCCTATTGTGTGTACCCAAATGTCTACTCTACTTTCTCTACCTTTTGTCGCGCATCACACAGCTGGCGAACCGCATCCAGAAGTTTCTGCCTGCACTCGCCGAGGGTTGGCATCCATGTCGTCTGCAGGAAGCCCAGTAATCTCCCCGAGCTGATGCGCTTTGCACAGTACTGCACCGTCCGCCCGAAGTTCACGTCGTTGGACCAGTTGCTCCCCGTAGGTATCTGTTCGTAGCCCTGGGTCTCCAGCTCTGTATACGTTCTGACGGCAGGGTCACGTTCGTCCATCTCCGCGCCGTAGTACCAGTTGCTCTGCACGACCGTGTGCGGCATGTTTCTCAGGAAATCGTCCGGATGGTGCCAGTAGTAGTCCGACCATATCCACGCTCGTACGCCGTGCTTTTCCACCTCGTTCACCAGAAAGCGGAAGTCGTTCCACCACAGCTCATGTTGACGCACGACCGCATATGCGTACAGTCGCTGGTGTTCCCACGTCTCCTCGTCCATGCCCAGATGGAAGAAGCGCGGTTTGTCGAACAGATCGATAACTTCCGCAATCAGGTCGCGGCATACTTCATAATACTTCGGTGTGGACACACATCGGGAGTACTCGCCCAGCCAGGCGTCGTGTGCGGTGGAGAAGTTGAGTTTAGGGATGGGTTCTATACCCCGCTGGCGCAATCGCAGAAGCTCCACGCACAGTCGGTCAGTGCTCCACGCGCCCTGCACGGCGATCTCCGGGTGCGTTCGGTATTGAACGCCGTCGCCAAGATCAAGCACCACCATATTCACGCCCGCGCGAACCATTTCGTCCACCAGCTCGTCCCACACATCGTCCTCGAAGCGCAGATACGGCTGGTACGACCAGTATCTTCCCGCTTCAGGCGCTTCCCTGTCACCCCACATGTTGAAGCTGAGATGCACCAGAACTGCCCATATCATGAGCCTCGTGCCTCCTTTGAAGGCTTGTTCGCCTGCACGTTCGCGCTTCAGGGGCAATGTTCCTGCATAGCAGGAATCACTACACATATACGAAAATACTAAAGCGTTTCAGTAGTAAAGATGCAGAGGAGGTTGCGTCGAGATGAGATGCTGGCGGTGGCTGTTTCTGCTGATGCTGGGAGCGGTAGCAGGATGCTATGCCCAGCGCACGCAGACGACATCAACTGCGCCCCAGGCGATCTGGGTATGGTGGGAAGGGGAAAAGCCTGCCCAGACGAACTTCCCGGAGAGGCATTCCTTCGAGCCTGCGAACGCGCAGGAGGCAAGTGTGCTGTCAGAGGGCAAATGGATCGGCGCGGACGGCAACTACGGAGGCAAGACGCTGTTTCTGGAGTACGAAGTCAGAGTGCCCCAGACAGCCACTTACTACTTCTTCACTCGCAAGTTCTGGAAGCATGGTCCGTTCCGGTGGCGGTTCGACGACGGTGAGTGGCAGGTATGCGGTAGAGATGTTTCCCTGCTGGACGAGGCGCCCATTCGTCAGTTCGTGGTGGCGAACTGGGTGTCTCTGGGGCAGGTGAAGCTCACAGCAGGCACGCACCGCCTGCGCATCGAAGTTCTGCAAAACGAAGGCGCGGTATGCTTCGACGCCTTCCTGCTGACGGCGCAGTACATCGTTCCTCGCGGGAAACTCAAACCCAACGAGAAGTACAACCTGACGATGGATGGCTGGTTTGCCTTTGAGCCTGCGCCGGATGCGTTCCGCCCTTCCCCCATCGATCTGCGGTTCCTCAACGAGAAGTTCGCGGGCGAGAACGGCTGGATTATTGTCAAAGATGGGCGGTTCTTGCACAGCAGGACGGGCAAGCCGGTGCGCTTCTGGGCGGTGAACGCCGGTCCGGACATCGTGCGGATGGACAATGCGTCTGTCAACCATCTGGCGCGCTGGCTGGCAAAGTACGGCGTCAACATGGTGCGCGTGCACGGCGGCGTGTGGCAGGGCAACGACTGGACAAAGGTAGACGAAGCGTATCTGGAACGGCTCTTCTACTTCGTCAGCGCGATGAAGAAGGAGGGTATCTACATCACGCTCTCCATCTACTTCCCTCTATGGCTCAGGCTCCAGCCATCGGACGGATACGGCGACTACAACTTCCAGCATCCGTTCGCGATGCCCTTCTTCAACAAGCGATTTCAAGAGGTGTATCGTGGGTGGTGGCGTGCCCTGATGACCACACGCAACCCCTACACTGGCGTTGCCCTGAAGGACGAGCCTGCCGTCGCCATGGTGGAGCTGATGAACGAGGATTCGTACTTCTTCTGGACGTTCACGCCCTACCAGAATGTCCCGGCGCAACAGATGGAGATTCTCGAGCGTGAGTTCGGCAACTGGCTGAAGCAGAAGTACGGGTCGCTTCAAGCAGCGTTTTCTGCCTGGGGCGGTGAGCGCATCCGTGGCGATGACGAGTCGGCTGGACGCGCCGGTTTCATCGGCTTATGGGAGATGTTCAATCGGCGCGACAAGCGCGCGCAGGATACCGCTGAATTCCTGGCAAAGAACCAGCGTGCCTTCTTCCAGCAGATGCGTGACTACCTGAAGCGCGACCTCGGCTACAAGGGGCTGGTGCAGGCATCCAACTGGATCACGGCGGATGCGCGTATTCTCGGTCCGCTGGATAAATGGAGCAACGCCGTGTGCGACTATATGGACAGGCACGGCTACTTTGGTGGTCCACACGAGGGCGAACGTGCCGGATGGTCGATCAGCGTCGGTGACCGCTATGACGATGCCTGTGCGCTTACCGAGGTGGCGCGAGGCTCTCTGCCTTTGATGGACGTCATCTACAACGGTTTACCTTCCATCATCAGCGAGGTGAACTGGACACCGCCCAACCGCTTCCGCGCCGACTTTCCCTTCCTGTTCGCCACGTATGGGGTACTGCAGGGCACGGATGGCGTCTACTTCTTCGCGCTCTCCGGACCCAGCTGGCAGAACGTGCTCAGCAAGTTCTCCATTCAGACACCGGAGGTGATGGGGCAGTTTCCGGCGCAGGCGCTGGTATATCGTCTGGGACTGGTGCAGGAAGCGCCGGTAGTGGTGGAGGCGAACCTGAAGCTGAGCGACCTGTTCGCGCTGAAGGGGGCACCTGTCGCTCAGCCGATGAACCTGGACGAACTGCGCGCCCGGGACATCCCTGCTGGTCAGACCGCGACAGTATCACAGCTGGACACGATCGATCCGCTGGCGCATCTGGTCGGCAAGGTGCAGAAGAATTTCGTGGAGCGCGACCAGCCCTCGCGAATCGCCGACCTGTCACGTTACATCGATCGCAATCGCTCTGTCGTTCGCAGTCTCACCGGGGAGCTGACGTGGGACTATGCGCGGGGACTGGTGACCGTGAACGCGCCCCGTGCGCAGGGAGCGTGTGGCTTCCTTCGCCAGGCGGGTAACATTGCCCTGCGCGACCTGACGGTGGAGGCACAGATGGAGTACGGCACGGTGCTGGTTGTCTCGCTGGACGGACAGCCACTGCGCAGCTCGCGGAGGATGCTGATGCAGGTGATGAGCGAGGATAACAACTACGGTTGGAGCGCACCGGGCACCGGCAAGCGTGAGATACGCAGTCTCGGCACCGCGCCCATCAACGTCCGCCGGTTTGCAGGCACGGTAACGCTGAATCGCAGCGACGCCCGCCAGCTGAAGGTTACCCCGCTGGACTGGAACGGCTACCCGAGCGGTAAGCCCCTCACTGGCGGCACAATCACCCTCCAGCCGACCACGATGTATTACCTGATAGAACGTTAGGCGCTCGCGCACACAAACCCAAAAAGGGGGCACACCACACGGTGTGCCCCCTGCCGTTCCCGTCAGTGCTCAGTCTTCGCTGGCGTGTGTCCCTTCACGCTCGTTTGCAGAGTCCACCGTAGCGGGCGGAGGCGTCAACGTGCGGGTAGCCTCCTCCAGCATCTGTCGGTACAGCTTCTCCTTCTGGCGACGGCTGAGCTGTTCACCTGTTGTCCAGAACCAGTAGGCGCTTCGCCCCACCACATAGGTACCGGCATAGGCGATAGCGCCCTTCACCAGCACCCCCACTCCGCCCGGCACCATGCCCACGAACTCCCGCGCCAGTGAGCGCCAGCCCATCGCACCCGCTACCACCGGCACAATCTCCTTCAGGCGGTCGCGCGTGTGGTACGACAGCCCGAGAGCAGCGGCAATCTTGAGGAGGAGCATAATCTGGTTTTTGGTCAACAGCACAATGTCCGCTACCGCGGCAGGGGGGAGAATTACGGTGGCTATTGGTATGATGCCCGGTATCGCCGAGACCATCGCGATCTGCCCATTCACGCGCGACGCCTCCTTGATCAGATACTCGACGGCAGGTTCGCGGAAGATCGGAAACCGCCTTGCCAGCGCCACCGCCAGCCCGGGAAGGTCTCTGATCGCTTGCTTGACGACTGCCTCGCCATGTTCGGGCAGAAGCCATGTGTAATGCTCGCCGATGACAGGCTCCTCTGCGCCCCCGCAATCTATCAGGATGTCCGCTGGTTCGGCGGGTACCGTGGTGGAGCAAATCAGAAACTCGCGCGACTTCTCTCGCTCTGGCAGTGGTAGCCCCTCCAGCAGTTGCTCAGCGACATCGTGTGTGCGCACCGGACTGCCCACCAGCGCAATGCGGAAACGCTTATCCGCCAGCAGGCGCACCTCTTCGGTAGACAGCTCTTTACTGATCTGCAGTATCTCTCGAACGTTGCGCCCCAGTCTGCCCGTCCTCATGCTACTCACCCCAATTTACGTATGGTGCCAGATGGCTTTTCAGTTCCTCCACTGCCTGCATGGTGAACTGGCGACTGGTGTCACGCAGTCTCTCCGGCAGTTCGGGTGGATTTTCATCGCGCAAGGTCTGCACCTCATCGTATAGCGCAAACTGCGGCGGTATGGCGTTGGGAACGGGCACACCTTTGAGTGTTGCCAGCGCCATCGTCCACATCCGTGAGACAGCCGTCAGCGAATAGCCTCCACCGCCCGTGGCGACGATGGGAATGCCCTGCTCCGTCACCCACTGTACCGCCCTCAGCCATCCCTGTGTGGTCAGCGCGACATGGGCGAGCGGGTCGGTAAAATGCGGGTCTGCTCCCATCTGCAGAACCACCACCTCGGGCTGAAACCACGCGAAAAGGTGTGGCACTACCGCCTGAAACGCCTGCCACCATACGTCGTCATCCGTATAGCGTCCTACGGCGATGTTTACAGAGCGTCCACGTCCCTCCCCTGCACCGATCTCATCCGGATGCCCGGTGCCCGGGAACAGGAACCGACCCGACTCGTGAATCGAAATCGTCACCACCTGCGGGTCGCGGTAATACAGCCACTGCACGCCATCGCCGTGGTGCACGTCTATATCCAGATAGACAATCCGGCTGAACTTTTGTTTCAGTACGTGGATCGCAACGGCGGGGTCGTTAAAGATGCAGAAGCCTGCTGCCTCCTCTCGCCGGGCATGATGCAGTCCGCCCGCAAGGTTCACCGCCACCTGCACGCCGTCCATCACCGCCTGCGCAGCTCCGACCGTCGCGCCCACCACCGCCAGAGACGCCTCAAACATACCCCGAAACGGCGGGTTGTCCCCGCTCGCAAAACCGAACTCGTGATAGCCCGGCACGTGTTTGCCTTCGCTGAGAGCGCGTACCGCCTCCACATAACGCGGCGAATGCACCTGCGCCACCAGCTCTGGCGGCGCAGGCTCCACCGTCACGAAATCATTCTGCTGAAGCACGCCCAGCATCTGCGCCAGCTGTTGCGACAGGGTCACCCGCTCAGGACGGAGAGGATGGAATGCGGAAAAACTGTATCTTTCCACACCCGGACATGTGATATAGGCGAAGGTTCTCATGATTCTACACGTCGACGTAAAACTCTGCTTCCCAACCATCAGGCTTGTGTTCCACACGCAGGCGGTGGTAGGTTACCGCCTTGACCGGCGCGCCATCCAGCATCTCGTTATTCTCAACCGTAATACCGTACGCCTCCCCTTCCACACACTCGTCGTCCACATGGTCCACGTGAAAGTCTAGGAACACGACCTTATGCACATCGGTCAGATAGATGAGCTCGCGGAGCCACGCAACCAGCAGGTCAGCCTCATCGGTGGCTGACTCGACCCGCACCTCGACGCGGAACACACGATCCGCCTTCTTCCCTGTCGGGTCGATCACCAGCCGATACATCCCGCGTGAGGCGTTCTCGATCATCTCTTCCAGCGTACGTCCCCAGACGCGAACGCCTTTATCGGCTGTATGTTCGAGTATCTCGTAACCGCCCTGAACGTTCATTTCCGCGCCTTCTCTGCCTCCCGACCTGCAGGTGTTCGCCAGCCGTGCATTGTGCGTATCAGCTCGCCGCTGGCGAGCCAGCGTTGCATCTCGGAGCGCATCTGCTGGAAGCACCCGTCGTCCACCAGCACCACGCCTGTATCCAGCGCCTCCAGCATCAGCAAATGCCTGTCCACGAACATCTGCGTCCACTCACTCCGACTGTACGGGAAGACGTCAGCATCCGTTTCCATGAGCGCTTGAAACTCGCCGATACGGTCGATCAATCGTAAGCCATCGTCATGGTTCAGCCCAACCAGCAGGTCGTAGTCGCTGTGGGGCATCCACTGTCCGGTCGCCATCGAGCCAAACAGCACGACGAAAGCAAGCCGGTCGCCCTTTTCCTGCATGAGGCGTTCCACACTGCGAACAAACGCCTCATAACGCGGACGATTCGATAATGCCCTCAGCGTATCGTAGCACAACTGCGGGCGTCTCAGGATGCCTCACCTTCCTCCAGTCCTTCGTCGTCGATGCGTTGAACGATACGCGCGAGTGCGGTGACGTAGTCGCCCTCGTCAGGGGACATGATGCGCACCCCCTGTGCGTTGCGCCCCGTTCGTCGTATCTGCTCCACCGGCACGCGGATGGCTTTGCCTTGCGCGGTGACTGCGATGATGCGGTCGTCCGGCAAAACGCCCTTGGCATCCACCAGAAAACCGGTGCGCTGGGTGACGTTAAAGGTGATAATGCCCTTACCGCCACGCCCCTGCACTCTGTACTCCCTGAACGGCGTGCGCTTGCCGTAGCCCTTTTCGGAGATGACCAGCAGGTCGCGGTCTTTGTACACTTTGACCAGAGCCACGACCACGTCATCCTTACCCAGCTGGATGCCGCGCACGCCCCCTGCCGCTCTACCCATCGAGCGCACGTCGCTCTCGTGGAAACGCAGACTCATGCCCTTCCGGGTGACAAACACCAGTTCGTCGTTGCCCGAGGTCACCTGCACCCAGCCCAGTTCGTCGCCCTCTTCCAGGTCGAAGGCGAACAGACCGTTCGCCCGCAGGTTGGCAAACTCTGACAGCGCAATGCGCTTGACCTCGCCCCGGCGCGTGCCCATCACCAGGTACTTGTCGGGCGCAAAGTCGGCGATGGACACGGTGGCGGTGATTTTCTCGCCCGGCTCGATGCGGATGAGGTTGATGATGGCGGTGCCCCGCGCCTGCCGGGTCGCCTGCGGTACCTCGTATGCCTTCAGGCGGTACACCCTGCCCCGGTCGGTGAAGAAGAGGATGTAGTGATGCGTGCTTACCTGGAAGATGTGTTCCAGTGTGTCCTCTTCCTTGGTCGTGGTGGCGATGATGCCTTTGCCACCACGCCGCTGACTGCGGTAGGTGTCCAGTGGCAACCGCTTGATGTAGCCGTCGCGCGTGATGGTGACCAGCATCTCCTCCTCGGGAATCATGTCCTCTTCGCCGATCTCCTCCGCCTCGCGCGCGATGATGCGGGTGCGCCGGTCGTCGCCGTATTTGTCCTTCAGCTCCTTCAGTTCCTGCTTGATGATCTGCGCCACGCGCCGCTCGTCCACAAGAATGTCTTCCAGATAGGCGATCTCCTGCAGGAGCCCTTTGTATTCATCTTCCAGCCTCTGCTGTTCCAGCGCAGTGAGCTGGCGGAGCTGCATGGAGAGAATCGCCTCTGCCTGAATCTGCGTGAACCCGAACCGTTGCATCAAGCGCCTGCGCGCCACCTCGCTGTTCTCGGACTGCCGGATGATGCGGATGATTTCATCCAGAAAGCGCACCACCACCTGCAGGCCTTCCAGAATGTGCGCGCGCTGTTGTGCGCGATACAGCTCGTAGCGGGTACGACGCAGGATCACGTCACGGCGGTGGTTGATGTAGTTCTGCAGAACCTGCTTCAGGTTCAGCACGCGCGGAACGCCGTCCTCAAGCGCCAGCATGATGACGCCGAACGACAGGCGCATGGGCGTGTGTTTGAGCAGGAAGTTCAGCACCTTGTGCGGGTTCACGTCCCGACGCAGTTCGATGACCACCCTCATGCCGGTGCGGTCGGTGAAGTCATCGATGGCGGTGATGCCGTCCACACGCTTGCCCTTGACAAGGTTGGCGATCTGCTCGATCAGTTTCGCTTTGTTCACCTGATAGGGCAACTCGGTGATGACAATGGCTTGCTTGCCGCCATCCATCGGCTCAATCTGCGTCTTCGCCTGCATGATCACCTGCCCGCGTCCGGTCTCATACGCCTCGCGAATGCCCTTCGTTCCAAGAATCAACCCGGCAGTTGGGAAGTCGGGCCCCGGCAGGTACTTCATCAGGTCGCCGACCGACGCCTGCGGGTGGTCGATCAGATAGGTGATGGCGTCCACCACTTCGCGCAGGTTATGCGGAGGCACGTTGGTCGCCATGCCGACGGCGATACCACTGCCGCCGTTGCAGATGAAGTTGGGGAACTTGCCGGGCAAGACCATCGGCTCCACGGTAGACTGGTCGTAGTTCGGCTGCCAGTCCACCGTCTCCTTGTCGATGTCTTCCATCATCTCCATCGCCAGCGGCGACAGGCGGGCTTCGGTGTATCGCATGGCGGCAGGCGGGTCGCCGTCCACGCTACCGAAGTTGCCTTGCCCGTCGATGAGCGGGTAGCGCATGCTGAAGTCCTGCGCCATGCGCACCAGCGTGGCATACAGCGCCTCGTTACCGTGGGGATGGAAGCGCTTCATCGTTTCGCCACACACCGCGGCGCACTTGACATGGCTGCTGTTAGGCGTCACTCCCATCTCGCGCATGGCGTAGAGGATGCGTCTCTGCACGGGTTTGAGCCCATCCCGCACGTCCGGCAGGGCACGCGCGATGATGGTGCTCATGGCGTAACCGAGGTAGGAACGACTCAGCTCTTCTTCCAGCGGTACAATCTCGACTTCAGGCTGTTGCTCCAGAATCTCTTCCGGCATTCGCGGGTTCCTTTCCAGTGGGCAGGATACGGTAGACAGAAGCTACCATGTTATTATAACAAACGGAGCGTGCACTCGCAACTACCCCGCTGTCAAAAAGGGGCGGCGTTTGCCGCCCCCTCTCGCAAACACACGGCTACATCGCTTTGTTCACGATGTCGCTGAGCGACACCACTCCCATCAGTCGGTGCTCGCCGATCACGGGCGCACGCGACAATCCGGTGTTGGCAAGCAACCGCGCCACGTACTTCACGTCCAGATTCGGGTTGACCACCACCAGCGGCTTGGACATGATCTCGTGTACCTGCACGGATTCGGGCGAAAGCCCCTTCGCCACGACCTTGTACACGATGTCGCGCTGGGTGATAATCCCGTAGGCGTCTTCCTCATTGCGCCGCTCCACGATCAACGACCGCACGCCCTTCTCTTTCATCCGCGCGACCGCCTGTGCCACGGTGGCAGTACCCTCAATGGTGACCACGTCGGTAGTCATGATGTCTTTCGCCTTCGGCATGGTGGACCCCCCTCTCGTGAATGTGGCAACGCGCTGACCAGCAGTCTGCGGCCAAGTCAACCTCCTCTGCTCCGACGTGCTCAGTGAAGTGGTTTACATCTCTATTATAATGCGCGGTGCCAGAAAGTGCAACGTGAAGCGGTTGCCTCGTTGAGGCGGTCAGAGTATAATACTGGCGGAGGCATCGAGCGTGATGAAGGTCGAAAACATCGTGGACGAACTGGCTTCCGTCATGGACAGGTCCGCCGCGGAGAAGCTGGGGCGGATTCTGACCTCGCTCTACAGCGAGATGCAAGAATCGGCGGTGATACAACGATTGACCGCTCTCGAGCGATCGGTGGAACAGCTCACCCTCGCGGTCACCCGCCTGACGGAGGCACAGAACCGCCTGCAATCGGAGTTCGCGGAGTATCGCCTGCGCACCGACGCACGCCTGGACCGTATAGAACAGGCTATCGCAGAGCTTGCAGAGGCGCAGAAGCGCACGGAGGAGACGGTCGCGCGGCTGGGTCAGCGCGTGGAGGAACTGTCCGAGGATCAGAAGTCCATCCGGGCAGAGATTGCCGAAGTCTGGCGCGTTATCCGCGAGCTGGCGGAGCTACAGCGTAGCACCGAGAAATACCTGAGGGAAAAACAGGACGCGCTTGCCAAGCAGCTGGGCGGGCTTTCGTTTTCGGTGGGCTATAGCCTGGAGAACGAGGCTTATCGCAGTCTGCCTCCTCTGCTGGAGCGCGACTACGGGCTGGTGACGGAAGAGCGGTTGAAGCGCGAGATGTTCGAGGATGCTACCGGGCAGATCGAGGTGAACATCTACGGCAGAGCACGTCGCAATGGTGAGCAGGTGACCATCGTTGGGGAGAGCAAGGTGCAGCTGTCGCGTAAGGACGTTGAACAGTTCGTCAAGCGCAAACTGCGGCGCCTGCAGAGGCTCTTTGGCAAAGTGTTCCCGGTTCTGGTCACCCACATGACTTCGCAAATCGGTGTGAAAGAGTACGCGAACAGTCTGGGCGTTGCTGTCTACTACTCGTACGAGTTCTGACGATTGCCTCTCCCCGGAATGGGGAGAGGTGCTTCCTTTACTGTCCATCACTCCGAAGCGGTCATGGCGGGCAGTATGCTGGTCGCCCACCAGGTCACAATCGTACTCGCCACGAAAATCATCATCCCCGCGGTCACATACGGAGCACTCACCCCCATGTGCCCAAAGCTCCATCCGCCCCACAGCGGGCCCACCACCCGCGCCAGACTGCTTAATGACTGCGTCACACCGAACACTTCTCCGCGCCGATGGGCAGGTGCGAGGCGGGAAATCAGCCCGTTGAGGCTTGGCCCGGCAACCCCACCGCCCATCGCCACCAGCGCGAGAATAGCCAGGAGCCAGCTCACGTTAGGAACGAACGGTATCAGCAGAAATGCCGGAGCCTGCAGAAGATAACCACCCAGAAGCAGACGTGCGTCACCGAAACGCGCGCTCAGTTTGCCCACAAGGCCGCCCTGCACAATAGCCCCCATGATACCGAGGTAAGCGAACAGGTATCCGCAGGCGCGCTGGTCGAGCGAAAACCGGTGCTTCATCAACAGCACGAACGTGGATTCCAGGTTGGCAACGGCAAACACCGCCACAAACAGCACCAGCGTCAACGCGCCGATATGCGGTATCGTCAGCACCCGCGGCAGGTCTCGCAGGGGCAGTGTATACCACTCGCCCGATGTGCGACGGCTCTCAGCAGGAAGACTTTCTGGCAGGCGAAAGAACGCGCTGACCCAGTTGACGCCAGCCAGCACGGCGCCTCCGACGCCGATAGCGAAGTTACCACCCCACGCCCCCAGCAACCCGCCAACTGCAGGTCCCAGGATGAAGCCCACGCCGAACGCCGCGCCGATCATGCCCATCGCCCGGGTGCGCTCCTGTGGTGAAGTGACGTCAGCGATGTATGCCTGTGCAGTGGAGATATTGGCGGCAGTAACGCCAGCGAGCAGTCGCGACACAAACAGCAGGTTGGCGTCCCTCGCCAGCGCAAACAGCAAGTAGGAGATGGCGGAACCTGCAATGCTCACCAGCAATACAGGGCGGCGTCCCACCCTGTCCGACAATCTGCCCCAAAAGGGAGCAAACAGGAACTGCATCAGAGAATACACCGCCTGAATCATACCGACGAAGGCAGGCGTCGCGTGGAAGGCATCAGCATAGTATTGCAATTGAGGAATAATCAGCCCGAAACCAAGCAGGTCCAGAAAGATGGTGAAATAAATAACCTGTCTTGCAGACTTCAGCCGATCAGGCACAGGTGTATCCTCCGGAGAAAAAGCATCGCACGCCAGAATCGTACCCAAAAACGATTAGCGAAGACAAGCATCCCGGTGCATTGACTTTACGCCCTGTCGTTTGTATAATCTGTGTCCGGTGAAACTGCGAAGGAGGACACTGCCATGCGCATGCGACAGCGGGAACTGCGCCAGCGACGAAAGCGAAAAGAGGAGAAACAGAAAGCCGCCCGGCGCGAGGCGCGAATGCGGGCCCGACGAACCTCATAAGCCATTCCGGATTTGTGCCCTCTCTCCACGCAGGAGAGAGGGCGGGATGAAAGCACCCTTCAGAGCGAGCGCAGCTCCAGTTTGATGTCCAGCGCGGGCGCAGAGTGAGTCAACGCCCCAACGGAGATGGCATCTACCCCTGTTTCCGCAATTTGACGCACCGTATCCAGACGCACTCCACCCGACGCCTCCAGAAACGCGCGCCCCTTCGCCATCCGCACCGCTTCGCGCAGCTGGTCGGGCGTCATGTTGTCCAGCAGGATAATATCCACTCCTGCTTCCAGAGCCTCACTCACCTGCTGGAGGCTGGCGCATTCCACTTCGATCTTCATCGTATGTGGCACTACACCGCGCACCCGACGCACGGCTTCGGTGATACTGCCGCATACCGCGATGTGGTTGTCTTTAATCAGCACGGCATCGTAGAGAGCGAAGCGATGGTTGAAACCTCCTCCCACACGCACCGCATATCGCTCCAGATACCTCAGCCCCGGAGTGGTCTTTCGTGTATCGCAGATTCGGACGGGCAGGTCTTTCACCGCCTCCACAAAGCGCGCCGTCAGCGTGGCGATACCGCTCAGCCTCTGCAGGAAATTGAGAGCGACACGCTCGCCTGTCAGAATCGCCCGGGCATCGCCGTACACTGTAGCGAGCACCGTACCGGCGTCAAAGTGTTGTCCCTCTTTGACCATCGGCTCAACCCGCACGCGGGAACTCAGTTGCAGAAACACCCGCTCCACTATCGGCATCCCAGCCAGCACGCCCGGTTCTGTCGGGATGAACTCCCCTATTGCCTCCACCCCGTCCGGTACGGTCAAAAGCGTGGTGATGTCCCCGGTGCCAACGTCCTCTTCGACGGCACGTGAAACATACTCGTCAATTACGTTGACATGCAGTAAGGTCGGCATCAGCCCAACTTGACCTCCAGAATCTCATCACGTTCAGACAAGGCTGCCATCACATCTGCTTCGGAGACCCTTGCCGGTAGGTCGATGGAAACTTCGTAACGACTGGTCTCTGCCTGCAAAGACGGCAAGCGTCGTACCACCAGCACCTCCACTCGCATGGAAGAGAGAATGTCCAGTATCGCGTCTATGGTCGGGTGACCTGCCCGCGCTGTGACCTCTATATCCCTCAGCCGCCGCTTGAGACGAAGGCGGTCCTCCAGCAAGTGCACGAACGCCAGCGTGAGGAAGGCAAGCAGGGTAGCGGTCACTGCCATCGTCCAGAACTGCCTACCCAGCCCGACAGCCAGCCCAATCGCCGCAGTCGCCCAGATGCTGGCGGCAGTGGTCAGCCCGCGCACCGTGCCCCCCAGATGGATAATCGTTCCTGCACCGATGAATCCAATGCCGGTCACCACCTGCGCGGCGATGCGAGTCGGGTCGCTTTGAGGGCTGTGAATTCCATGCGAGAGCATCCCGAACAGCGCCGCACCCAAAGACAGCAGGATGTGTGTGCGCAACCCCGCCGGTCTGCCGTGCAACTCGCGTTCCAGCCCGACCACTGCGCCCAGAACCGACGCCAGCAACAGCGGCGCCACTACGTCCGACCAGATAGACACCCGAATCTCCCCATTCCCTGAGAGGATGATACTATTGTACTGTGGAACTGAAGATGAGGCAAGGCGCAGAAAAAAGTCGCCTGCTCTCAGAGCAGTCGGGGTTGGGCGATCGCTCCGAGTGCAGGCTCCATCGACGTGATGGACAGAGTGAAAAGGAGGACATGCGCTACTATTTTATACGCCGCCCCATGGCACGAAGTTCCATAGATGTAACCCGTCGGCGGGGATGCCCGTCGAAAATGCGAGGCGTCAGCAGGAATTCTTTGCGCTCCTGCTGAAAGATGTAGCCGTACCAGCGGTACGCTCTCAAACATACCGGAGGCGAGGAGAGACGACGATGCGAATGGGCTTGAAAGGCATTTTCTCGACACAACGAGGCGGTTTGTGGCCGCTTTGCCTTGCGCTGGTGTCCCTGGCGTCCTTTGCGTTTGCACAGGATGTGGTCAGCTACCGGTTCTCCCCCGGTCACGGGGGGGTGGCGGCGAGTACGATCAGTATGCCGGTCGCGATGTACTGGCGGTATACCGCTTCGCCAGCCCCCCAGAACTTCGCGGCACCGGCAATTGTTGGCGATACCGTTTATTACGCTTGCCGCGACCGCTTCTACGCTCTCGATGCCGAGACGGGACGGGTGCTCTGGCGATATCCCACCGACCAGCCCCTGAACGCCCAGTTCCGCACCACACCAGCCGTCGCGGAAGGGATTATCTACCTAGGTGCAACCGATGGCAACCTGTATGCCCTCTCGGCGACGACGGGCAGGCTTTTGTGGACGTTCCGAACGCAGGGCGCCGTATTGTCACCGCCGACGGTGGTCAACGATGTGGTCTACTTCGGATCCGCGGATGGACGGGTGTACGCGATCAACGCCAAAACCGGCGAACCGGTCTGGCGGGGTGGGTTCCGCACGCTTGACGCGGTGAACGGCGCGGTTGCGGTCGCCGATGACATGGTCTTTTTCATCTCGGCAGACCAGACCCTCTATGCTGCCGCCGCACCTACGGGGCTGATGCTCTGGCGGATGCGACTGCCCGGCACTCTGTACGCGCTCTCGCCTGTGGTGGCAGATCGCAATGTGTATGTGGTTGCATCCAACGTGCTCTACGCCCTTCAGGCGCGGAGCGGTCGGCAGCTGTGGGCACGTACCCTGCCCGACGACATCGTCACCGAGCCAGTTGCTGGCAACAGCATGATTTACGTGCTGACCCGCGATGGGCGCGTGTGGGCATTCGACTACACAGGCAAAGTGCTCTGGAGCACCAAAGAGCCGGTGTTTAACAATCAGGTCGTCGCGCCGCCCACACTCGCTGGCAACGTGCTGGTCATTGGCACCACCCGGGGCGGCATCTTCGCTCTGGATGCCTCCAACGGCAACGTCCTGTGGAAGTACCTGTTGCAATCGTCGTCCTCCACTCCTGAGCGCCCCACATTCACCGACATTACCGCACCACCTGTGGTGGCGAACCGCACGCTGTATGTGGTTTCGGACGACGGTAGCCTGACTACTTTCCGGGCAGACGCTCCGGATGGTATTCCGCCGACCATCACCGAGCTGGAACCCCAGCGCGGCGTCGCGATGTCTGGACAGCCCCCCATCCGGTTCCGTGCGCTCATCAGCGACGACGGGTCCGGCATCAAGACCGATACCATCCAGTTCCTGCTGGACGGACAGCCGGTGAAGTATGAGTTCGACCTCGCCAAAGGGGAGATCAGCTATTTGTGGGGCTCGCGGGAAGCATCGGCACAGCCTTCCGGACAGGAAGGAGGAGCATCCACCGTCCGTCCGCTGAACGACGGCAGGCACACGGTCACCGTCATTGCCGAGGACTGGTACGGCAACCGCACGGAGTACAGGTGGTCGTTCATCGTGGATAATACCCTGCGCAAGCGCACGACCACCACTCAGCCGCGCACCCAGCCCGGCGTGCCCGGTATGCCCGGTATGGGCGGTGGACGGCGAGGCGGTCCGGGACGGGACGAAGGCGGGTATTGATCGGAGAGGATAACCTGTGGAGGAAGCTCGTCACCGTGCCCTGTTGAGGCTGGCGTATCTCGAGCTTCCTCCACGTCGCCTGCTGAGCCTGCTGGAGCACTTCGATAACCCCGAAGAGATTTTCAACGCGTCGCGCCATGAGCTCCTGCGCATCGAAGGGATGACCGAGTCCGCGGTGGCGCGTATCCTCAACGCACCAGAACTCTCTGCCGAAGCGTGGGACCGCTGGCGCCAAAGTGGCGCGCATATCCTGACGTGGCGCGATGATGAATACCCTGTCTCCCTGCGAGAGATTGAGGACTTTCCTCCGCTCCTGTTTGTGCGGGGGAGCCTACATGAGAAAGACCGTTTTGCCATCGCCATTGTGGGCACTCGAAAGCCCACCGCTTATGGTCGCAACGTGGCGGAGCGGCTCGCCCGCGAACTCAGCCGATACGGTTTGACCGTTGTCAGCGGAGGCGCGCGGGGCATCGACACCTCCGCACACGTGGGGGCGTTGCGGGCAGGAGGGCGTACGCTTGCCGTGCTGGGCTGTGGGGTGGATGTTGCCTATCCGCCCGAATCCGCGTCCCTGTTCGACCGCATCGCCTCGCAGGGAGCAGTCCTGTCGGAGTATCCGCCCGGTGTTGACCCCGACGCCTGGCGCTTTCCTGCCCGCAACCGCATTGTGAGCGGACTGTCACTGGGTGTGCTGGTCATCGAGGCGCCCAGCGACAGTGGAGCCCTGATTACCGCCACGCACGCCCTCGAGCAGGGCAAGCCGGTATTCGCCGTGCCGGGCAACATTGATACCGGGCACAGCGCCGGCTGTCATCGGCTGATCAAGGATGGAGCAGTGCTGGTGGACAACGTGGAGGACATCGTGCGGGCGCTGGGCATTGCGTCCGAACCGCCTCCGGAGCGCAACGTAAGCGCAGTCCAGCTCACACCGGTCCAGCAGGAGGTGCTTCGCGCCCTTTCGCTGGTGCCGAAGCATGTGGACGTACTGGCAGATGAGTTGAACCTGCCGGTAGCACAGTTGAACGCCGAACTGCTTATCCTCGAAATGCACAACCTGGTCAGAAGACAGCCTGGCAACACCTACGTTCGGGTACCATAAGAACAGCACGACCATGAACACGCTGGATCTCGGCATTGCCCATATCGCCTTGAGGCTGGAATGCGCCGATGAAGCCTTCCTGAAGGCTCTGGTACAGGAGCGGTATGAAGCGTTTGTACTTCAGGAAGCTCCGGCTCCCGATATACGCATCCGGCTCCTGCCGAAGACCTCCACTCCTGCCCGCGTCCGTCTGGAAAACGTCAAAGTGCGACAGGCAGAGGGCGGCTGGAGGTTTGTATACAACACCTTCGTCGCCGATGTGAGCGTTGGCGCCGACGACGCGGAAGTGACTTGCCTGCAGAGCGCGTATGCGGTGGACTCCTTCCTGCGCTGTCTTCTCGCGTTGTATCTGCCACAGCATCAGGGCGTGCTGGTACACGCCTCCGCGGTTCGGCATTCTGGCATCGGCTACGTTTTCGCGGGGCGTTCGGGGGCAGGAAAGACCACCGTAGCCCGCCTTCTCGCCGACCGGGCAGAGGTACTGAGCGACGAGCTGGTTGCCATACGGCGCCTGCCCGAAGGCTGGTCTGTCTTCGGCACACCGTTCTGGGGCGACTTCGCTCGCGCCGGTGTCAACCTCAGTGCGCCTGTGCGGGCAGTGTATCTGCTGTCGCACGGTCGCGTGCATTGCGTCGAGCAGATGACGAAGCGCGATGCGCTAAAAGGGCTGTTACAGTGCGCGTTGCAGTTTGCAGAGGGGGCGCAGGTCGCGGAGTGGATGCTCGGTGTGGTGTCGGCGCTGGTACGGGACATTCCCTTCTACCGGATGCACTTTCTGCCTGATGTTGGGTTTTGGAGCCTGGTGGCCGGCGAATCGCCCGCTAACGCTGAGGCGTGACCTCTCCTCCGTGCGAGTTCCCTTCGAGGTAGTCCACAAACAGGTCGTGCGCAATGTAATAGTGTACAGAATACACAGCGGGACGACACTGGATCAGCCCCTTCGGCACGCGATGGAAGAACGCATCGGCGACCTGCTGTGCCTCTTCATGGCTCACCTCGCCTCCGTCCACGCGAGTGATGGAAAGATGTAGCAGGTCGTCTTCACCTTCGAACTGCACCCGGAAGTCGCCGAGGATCGTGCCATAGCGCTCGCGGCGGTCGAGCAGGATGGGTACTCCCGCCCGCGTGTCCTCCACAATTGCCTGCAGGACCCGGCGTACTTCCGGGTGTTCACCGGTCAGATGCATGTTCATTCCCCTTCTGACTGCATCGGGCAGGTTCGCACCGACAGTGCGCCACCCGCACCGCGTTGTCCTCCGTCCACACCACCAGCGGCTCGTCAAACGTGATGGGTTCACCGCATACCAGGCAGGTGAACAACCAGTTCGGGCTTTCCTGCGAGCATGGCTGGGAGTGTACGGGTCTTGCCATGCGCCTGTTGCGCGTCACCGTCTCTGCCATATCATCCCAACCTCCTCTCACCAGCGGCATCTGGGCACTGGCAAAATGCTTAGACGGTTGGCGCGCCCCGCAGGTTTCACCGAACTGGTTCGCCAGAGAGCTTTTCTGCTAAATACCCGGAGCCGGACGCCCAAAACGGTCGACCGGATGGTCGGCAACGCGCAGGCGCACCCGTCCACGCTCGTTCCCACGCTGGACGGTGAGCGTGACCTCCGTGCCCGCAGGCAGGGAAGCGATGATGTTCTTCAGCTCTCCCGGCGAGGTCACGCGCTTGCCGTTGCACTCCAGAATCACGTCCTCGATGTCCAGCCCCGCAAGGTCAGCCGGACTGTTACGGAACAGATTCGCCACCACCACACCCTGCACCGCACCTTCTTCAACTCGTGCAGGAATGATGCCCAACCACCCGCGCGAGACCCTGCCGTCGCGCAGAAGCAGTTCCATCACTCGCCTCGCCTCATGGCTGGGTATGGCGAATCCGATGCCCACGTTTCCCCCGCTTTGCGACAGAATAGCCGTGTTGATGCCTACCAGCTCGCCGCGGGCATTCACCAGTGCACCCCCAGAGTTACCGGGGTTGATCGCCGCGTCCGTCTGGATAAAGTCCTCGTACACCGAGATACCCACGTCCCGACGCCCCTTCGCGCTCACGATTCCCGCGGTTACGGTCTGGCTCAGCCCGTAGGGGTTGCCAATCGCCAGCACCCACTCGCCGACCTCCAGCGCGCGGGAATCGCCCCACTTGATGGCGGGCAGGTTGCTGGCACGGATGCGAAGCAGTGCGAGGTCGGTCGCCGGGTCGGTGCCGACTACCTGCGCGTCGGTGAACCGCCTGCCGTCCGCCAGCGTCACCGAGATGCGACTTGCCCCCGCAATGACGTGGTTGTTGGTGAGGATGAGACCGTCGCGGCTGACGATGACCCCTGATCCCAGACTTCGCACCACTCGCTCCGGTTGACGGAACGGGATATCGTCGTCGCCAAAGAAGTAACGGAACAGGGGGTCGTCGAATAGTGGTGAACGGCGCCCCGGCACGATTGTCGCCGCGCTGATGTTCACCACCGAGGGAGTCGCCACCTTTGCCACCGCCGCGAAGGTTTCGGAACTCTGCTTCAGCTGGGTGGAGGCCTGCTCGAAGGTCATGGGCGGTGGCTCTGTTATTCGCGGCGCGGTTTGTGTGCGCACGCCGAGCCACCAGCCTGCCGCCAGCGCCGCCGCCACCAGCAACCCGATCACTGCACCGCTGTACCTGTCAATGCGTGTCATCGCCTGCACTTTCCCCTGAAGTTGCATACGATATTCCCTCCTCTGGGCTTGCTGTCGGGCGAGTCTGCCATCGATCCACAGGCACCTCGCCGACCACATAGAAACTTCCGGTCACCACCACGATATCCTCTGTGCTCGCCATGCCCATGGCGCGTTCCACCGCTTCCGGCACCGACGGGATGATGTCGTACGGCGGCAGAGCGACCGTCGCCGATTCCGGCAGTTCCGCGGCTGGACGTCCTCGCGGATCGCTCGGCTGGGTGAAGATGATGTAAGAGGCTAGCGGCGCCAGAGCGTCCACCACCCCCTGTGCCACATGCCCTCTGGTCATGCCCAGAACCAGAATCATCCGGCGATAGCGGAAGGTATCCGTGATCGCCTGAGCCAGACACCGCGCCGCATCCATATTATGCGCGCCGTCGAGCAACAGCGTAGGCGAACGACGTACCACCTGCATCCTGCCGGGCATGGTGGCATGTTCCAGACCGATGCGGATGGCGCTTTCCGGCACCTCCACTCGGTGGGCATGTCGAAGAGCCTCGATGGCGGCAATGGCGACCGCGGCATTCGAGCACTGGTGTCTGCCCAGCAGACGCAGACTCAGGTGGCGATATACGCCGTCCGTGCTGCGCACCGAAACCTTCTGCCGCATCCGGTACACCCCCTCATCCTGCCAGTGCACCGTGCGTACCGGCGGCGGAATGACCATCCTCTCCGGCTTTACTTCCGTCAGCGGTACGCCCGCACGCTGTGCGTGTTCGCGAATCACCTGAAGAGGCTCTTCCTCGGTCACCCCCGTCACGGCGGGCGCATCCGGCTTGATGATGCCTGCCTTTTCCGCCGCTATCTTGCCGAGCGTATCCCCTAACCGATCCATATGGTCCCAGCCGATGGAGGTAATCACGCTGACCAGCGGCCGCACCACGTTCGTGGCGTCCAGCCGTCCGCCTAAGCCCACCTCTACCACCGCGAAGTCTACCCGCTGTTCCGCGAAACAGCTGAACCCAACGGCGGTTTTGAGCTCGAACTCGGTCACCTGCCCCAGCGGTGTTTGCGCCAGCTCTTCGATGTGCGGCTTGATCCATGTCACCAGCCGGGCAAAGTCGGCCTCGGGGATCAGGTAGCCGTTCACCTGAATCCGCTCGCGAAGGTTGAACACGTAGGGTGAGAGATACAGCCCCACCTTGTAGCCAGCCGCCTGCAGGATGGTGGCGATGAAGGTACTGGTGGAGCCTTTTCCATTGGTTCCAGCCACGTGGATGACCCGTAGCTGATGATGGGGGTTCCCCAGACGCTCCAGCAGAGCCTCAAACCGTTCGTTGCCCAGTTTGATGCCGAAGCGCTTCAAACCCTGCATGTACTGAACAGCGCGTTGATAGTCCATAGTCCTTTCCCACTCATTATACCGCCGGAAGTTGTCTCACATCACGCCGACTCGCGGTGACCACCACAGCCACAGCACACACCACAGCCCCGCTCGCGATAGCTACCGTCGCCGTCCAGTGCGAAGCCAGCCATCCCATCAGCAGGTTACCAAACGGCGCCAGCCCCATCAGGGCGAACACGTGCAGGGACATGGTCCGTCCCCGCAGATGTTCGGGGCTGAGCGATTGCAACAGCGCGTTGATCGAGCCCAGCGTGCTCACCGCCGAGCCGCCTACCATGACGAGGCACATCAAGGAAAGCAGATAACTGCGCGAGAGAGCAAACAGCAACAGCCCGGTACACAGGCTGGTTGCCGCAGTGATCAGCACCTTACCCCGCGGTACGGTGCCCGCGACCCTTGCCAGAATCAATGCTCCCATCAGCGCGCCACAGCCTGTCGCCGAGAAGAGGTTACCCAAACCCTGCTTCCCCACCTGCAAGACGTCACGGGCAAACACGGGCATTAGCGTGGTGTAAGACATCGCGAAGATGCTTAACGCACAGTCCAGTAGCACCAGCGAACGCAGTAAGCCATCGCGGTACACAAAGACCAGCCCCTCTTTCAGCTCCGACCACACCGATAACCGGTCCGCAGACGAGTGCATCGGTGACGCCGGAATGCGCAGGAGGGCAACGATAATCCCCACATAGCTCACGGCATTGATCAAGAAGCACCAGCCCGCGTTGACCACCTCGATCAGCTTGCCTGCGATCGCCGGACCGAGAATACGGGCGGTGTTGAACGCCGCCGAGTTCATCGCCACCCCAACGGTCACAAACTTCGGACCGACCAGATCCATCACCATCGCCTGCCGGGCAGGAGCGTCCAGGGCGTTGATGAACCCATTCAGCATGGCGACAAGGGCGATGTGCCAGAACGCCACCTTACCACTGAGCACCAGCACCGCCAGCACGAAAGCGTTCACAGCGAACAGAGCCTGTGTGGTGAGCACCAGACGACGCTTCTCGATTCGGTCCGCCACGACACCACCGAACAGGCTGAACAGAGTGGTGGGTAGCGCGCCGACAAATCCCAGTAACCCCAGGAGGAACTTGCTGTTTGTAATCTCGTACACAACCCAGCCCTGAGCAACCGTTTGCATCCAGCTGCCCAGAAAGCTCACAAACGCGCCTGCCCAGTAGGTGCGGTAGATGCTGTTGTGCCAGAGCAGTAAAGGAGAAGGAGGCACACCGTTGATGCTATGTTCGTCGCCTCGTCCCATACGCTAACATTGTATCACGTTCGCTTCGATGCGGGCAACCTGAAGAAAGACGTCCAGTTGCGCAAAGAGAGAGGATATGCTATTCTATTAGTTGAATAGACTAAAGCGAAGATGTTTTTCTGATACGCGAACGCACATTCCGGGTGTTCAGCCACTTCTGCTGGAGGAGATGATGATGGCACAGTCGGGTGCTGTTGGAGATAATCGCTGGATTCTGCCCGCCGGTCAGCTTCAGCAGCTGTTTGACAGTCTCGTCCGCCACGGCTATCAGGTCATCGCGCCTACCGTTGTCGACGAAGCCATTGCATACGAACCCGTTGGCGGCGTCGAGGAGCTGCCCATCGGTGTCACGGACGAACAGCGTCCGGGCGTATACCGCCTCAAGCGCCGTTCGGAGAGAGCTTTCTTCAGCCACTCTGCCGGTGCGCACTCGTGGAAACGCTATCTGTACCCACCGCGCGAACGGCTCTGGCAGGCGCGCAAGAACGGCGACGGTGGCTTCGAGATTGTGGAAGAGACACCAGAGACGACACGCTACGCCTTCGTAGGCGTGCGAGCATGTGACCTGTCGGCTATCCAGATTCAGGACAGAGTCTTTCTGGGAGAGGAGCATCACGATGCCGGTTATGCACGCCGTCGAGAGAACGTCCTGCTCATTGCCGTTAACTGCACTCATCCTTCCAGCAACTGCTTCTGTGCATCGGTCGGCACGGGGCCGCGTGCCAGCAGTGGATACGACCTTGCGTTAACAGAAGTGCTGGATAGCAAACAGCACTTCTTCGCCATCGAGGTCGGCACGGAACGAGGCAGGGCTGTGCTGGACGGTGTACCGGTCGAGCCCGCTTCCGAAGCGCAATGGGAATCAGCAATGCATGTGCTGGAGAACTCGGAGCGACAGATTACCAAGCGACTGGACACGACCGACCTGAAGGAGCTTCTGTACCGCCATCTGGACAGCCCTCAGTGGAATGAAGTGGCGAAGCGGTGTCTTACCTGTGCCAACTGCACGATGGTGTGCCCCACCTGCTTCTGCCACACCGTGGAAGATGTGACGAACCTGCAGGGAACCATCGCCGAACGGTGGCGCAAGTGGGACTCGTGTTTCCACATCGACTTCTCCTACATCCATGGCAGTCCCGTGCGGGTTTCGGAGGCGTCCCGTTACCGGCAGTGGATCACGCACAAGCTGGCGAGCTGGCAGGATCAGTTTGGCATGCTGGGATGCGTAGGTTGTGGGAGATGCATCACCTGGTGCCCTGTGGGCATCGACATCACCGAGGAAGTGAGCGCCTTGCGACGACGCGACGAGAGCAGAGTTGCTCTGTCATCGCCAAAGGAGGAGAGCCATGCGAAGCCTTGAGACCATCCTTGCCGAACACCCCTTCTTTGAGAATCTGGACAAACGGCATCTGGAGGTCATCACCGGATGCGCGTCCAACGTGACCTTCAAAGAGGGCGAGTTGATTTTCCGCGAGGGCGAGGAAGCAAACCAGTTCTATCTCATTCGAGAAGGCAGAGTTGCGCTGGAAGTGTACGCAGCTGGCGCCGGTACCATCACCATCCAGACGCTCAATGCGGGCGATATACTGGGCTGGTCATGGTTGGTACCTCCCTATCGCTGGCATTTCGACGCCCGTGCCGTGGAGCCGGTGAGGGCGATTGCGCTGGACGGCGAATGCCTGCGACGCAAATGCGAGCAAGATCACGACCTGGGCTACGAACTGCTCAAGCGGTTTGCCGAAATCATTACCCAGCGACTTCAGGCAACCCGCCTGCAGTTACTGGATGTATACGCTACCCGTGGATAGCATTCTCATCGTGAGGGGGCATTGCCTGAACAATGGTTCCACGTCCTTTTCGGGTGCAACAGATACGTCACGAGACGCATGATACGTTTACGCTCGAACTCGAACCGGCAAAAGGCACCGAGGTCTTTCCCTTCAAAGCCGGACAGTTCAACATGCTCTACGTGTTCGGGGTCGGCGAGATACCCATTTCTATCAGCGGCGACCCCACCAACCCTCGAGTCCTGATGCATACCACCCGCGAGGTGGGCACGGTCACCAAAGCGATGGGCAGACTGAAGCGCGGCGACCTGATCGGCGTGCGTGGACCCTTTGGCACTTCCTGGCCGGTCGAGCAGGCGGAGGGAGCGGACGTGGTGATTGTAGCTGGCGGCATTGGACTGGCGCCTCTGCGCCCTGCACTGTACCAGATGCTGGCTCGCCGCGACCGCTACGAGAAGATTGTCCTCCTGTACGGTACGCGCACCCCCAACGACATCCTGTACCGGCGAGAGATCCAGCGCTGGCGCGCTCAGCTCGACCTCGAGGTGCACATCACCGTAGACCGTGCCATGAGTGGCTGGCGAGGCAACGTAGGAGTGGTCACATCGCTCATTCCCCGTGCACCTTTCGATGCCAGAAATACGGTTGCCCTCGTGTGTGGTCCCGAGATCATGATGCGGTTCACCGTGCTGGAGCTCCAGCGACGAGGCGTGCCGCCCTCCAGCATTTATATCTCCATGGAACGAAACATGAAGTGCGGTGTGGGCATATGCGGACACTGCCAGTTCGGTCCTTTCTTCGTGTGCAGGGACGGTCCCGTGTTCCGTTACGATACTGTACAACATCTGCTCGAGAGACGGGAGATATAACCATGGCGCGTCAAAGCAAACCCAAGCTGGCTGTGTGGAAGTTTGCCTCCTGCGACGGATGCCAGCTCAGCCTGCTGGACTGCGAGGAAGAGCTGCTGGACGTTGCAGGGGCTATCGATATTGCCTATTTCCCCGAAGCATCGCGTGCGGTGGTGAAGGGTCCCTACGACCTTTCGCTGGTAGAAGGTTCCATCACCACTCCGCATGATGCCGAGCGCATCCATCAGGTACGCCGGGCATCGCGTTATCTCATCACCATTGGCGCGTGTGCGACCGCAGGCGGTATTCAGGCTCTGCGCAACTTCAAGGATGTGCGTGAGTTCATCTCTGCGGTCTACGCCACACCCCAGTATATCCAGACACTCAGCAAATCCACTCCCATCCACGACCACGTGTTTGTGGATTACGAGTTGAGGGGCTGTCCTATCAATAAGTACCACCTGCTGGAGGTCGTCAGTGCCTACCTTGTCGGGCGCAGACCCAACATCGCACCGCACAGCGTTTGCACCGAATGCAAGCGACGGGGCATCGTGTGCGTGATGGTGGCAAAGGGTACGCCCTGCCTGGGTCCGGTCACCCACGCCGGCTGCGGAGCGATCTGCCCCTCCTACACGCGCGGGTGCTACGGCTGTTTCGGTCCGAAGGAAACGCCCAACACTGCCTCACTCAGCAAGCGCTGGCGGCAGCTGGGCGTGAAAGAGGAGGACCTGGTGCGCGCCTATCGCGGGTTTAACGCCTACTCTGAACCATTCCGTCGGGAGAGTGAGAGCCATGAAAGGTAGCAATATCAAAGTCGACTATCTGGCGCGGGTGGAGGGAGAAGGCTCTCTGTATGTGCGCTTTCGTGGTGGTAAGCCAGCAGAGGTGCGTTTCAGCATCTTCGAACCACCCCGCTTCTTTGAGGCGTTCCTGCGAGGGCGCAGCTACCGCGAGGCGCCCGACATCACCGCGCGAATCTGTGGCATCTGTCCTGTCGCCTACCAGATGAGCGCAGCTCATGCGATGGAAGACGCCTTCGGTGTGAAGATCGAAGGCCCCATCCGCGACCTGCGACGGCTCATTTACTGTGGAGAATGGATCGAAAGCCACGTCCTGCACGTGGCGATGCTTCACGCCCCTGATTTTCTCGGCTACGAAGACGCCATCCAGATGGCAAGAGACCACCCGCAGATTGTGGAGACCGCACTGAAGCTGAAGAAGGTGGGCAACGACCTGGTAACGCTCATTGGCGGGCGCGAGATTCACCCCATCAACGTGCGCGTAGGCGGGTTCTATAAGGTTCCTCGCCGGCGCGACCTGTCGGAAATCGAGGAGCGATTGAAGTGGGCGCGCGACGCCTCCATGGAGCTGGTCAAATGGACCGCGTCCCTGCCCATCCCCGACTTCGAGCGAGACTACGAGTTCGTCGCTCTTCGACACCCGGCGGAGTACCCGTTTAACGAAGGCAGGCTCGTCTCCAACAAAGGGCTGGACATCGCGATAGACGAATTCGAGGCGCATATCGTGGAGGAGCATGTGCCCTACTCCAACGCCCTGCACGCGCGTATCGCAAGACGAGGAGACTATCAGGTGGGCCCGCTGGCACGGTTCAACCTGAACTTCGACAAGCTCTCCCCGCTCGCGCAGGATGTGGCGAAGGAGGTGGGCGTCACGCCGCCCTGCCGCAATCCGTTCCACAGCATCGTGGTGCGCGCCATCGAGACCCTGTACGCCTGCGATGAAGCACTCCGCCTTATCGCCAACTACACCATGCCTGACAAGCCTGCGGTAGAAGTGCGTCCGTACGCCGCCACCGGACACGGCTGTACCGAGGCACCACGCGGAATCCTGTACCACCGCTACCGCGTGGATGAGTACGGCGTCATTCTGGATGCTCGCATCGTGCCGCCGACCGCACAAAACCAAAAGAGCATCGAGGCGGACCTGTGGGACATCGTGCGGGCGAACAGCGACCTGCCTCTGGAGCAACTGCAGTGGCGTTGCGAGCAGGCGATCCGCAACTATGACCCCTGCATCTCTTGCGCCACGCACTTCCTGAAACTGCATGTGGAGAGGGAGAGCTAGCGCCTGAAACGCCCTGGCGCTATACCATGCGCTTGGTGAAACGGAGGCTTGCCAGCAAGAATACAGCCAGTCCGATCGTCAGTAGCGCCAGGGCATCCGCCCATAGTACCTCCAGCCCTACCCCCTTCAGGAAGATGCCTCGCACAATGTTCAGAAAGTAGCGCAGGGGGATAAGATAGGTCACCCATTGGATCGGGCGCGGCATGTTCTCGATCGGAAAGATGAAGCCGGACAGCAGGATAGAGGGCAGGATGATGAAAAAGGCGGTCATCATCGCCTGTTGTTGTGTGTGTGACACGGTCGAAATGAACAGCCCAAGTCCCAGCGTGGTCAGCAGGAACACCGCCGCCAGCGCAAACAACAGCAGGAGGCTCCCCCTCAAAGGCACACCGAACCACATCGCGGCAACCAGCAGAATCAGGAGTACATCGACGAACCCCAGCAGGACAAATGGGATGGTTTTACCCGCCATCAGCTCCGCGGGGCGAATGGGTGTGACGATAATCTGCTCCAGCGTGCCGATCTCGCGCTCGCGTACGATCGCCATGGAGGTCAACAGCATGGTGATGATCAGCAGGATGGTACACAGCACGCCCGGAACCATGTAGTTCACGCTCTTCAGTTCGGGATTGAACCATACCCGCGTCCGCTCCTCGACGATGGGCAGGCGAAGGGAGGACAAACCACGACGGCGCAGGCGCTCGTTTAGCACCTCGACCGAGTAGTCGCGCAATAGACCTGAGGCATAGCCGAACACCATCCCTGCCGTGGTGGAATCGGTGCCGTCCACGATCACCTGTAACGGAGCGATCTCTTCCCTCGCCAGACTTCTGGAAAAGCCCTTCGGGACGACAATGCCGACCTGCACCTCACCAGCATCCATCAGGGTGTCAAGTTCCTGAGGGCGGTCTAAAAGGTATCTGATGTTAAAATATCCCGTGTTGCTGAACCGCGCAATGAGCTCGCGGCTCTCCCTGCTTCGGTCGCTGTCCACTACCGCCGTCGGGATATTCCTGATGTCTGTGGTCACGGCGTATCCAAAGATAATGAGCTGCAGAACCGGCGCGATAATTACCAGCCTCAACATGCGCGGGTCGCGCCGCAGCTGGAGGAACTCCTTCCGGACGAGATGGCGGATGCGATACCACTGCATGTCCAACCTCACAGCCTCTTCTGGAATCGACGGGCACTGACCACGACGGTGACCAGACCAAACAGCGCAAGCGCGAGCGCCTGTTTCCAGAGAAGTTCAGCACCTGCACCCTTGAGGAAAATACCGCGCAGGATGACGATGAAATATCGCGCAGGAACCAGATAGGTGAGCATCTGAAGTGCCTTCGGCATGGCAGTGATGGGAAACATGAAACCGGAGAGAAGGATCGACGGCAACATGGTGCCGATCACCGCGGCGATAAACGCCACCAGCTGCGTGCGTGCCAGCACCGAGATCAGCAAGCCGATGCCCATCGATGCGAACAGGAACACTGCCGAAAACGCCAGCAACCAGACGACACTGCCCCTTAGCGGCACGCCGAACAGCAACCGCCCCGAGACCAGAACCAGCAGAACGTCCACAAAAGCGATCATCACGTACGGCACGATTTTGCCAATCATCAGCTCGTGGGGCATCACGGGCGACACCACCAGAGCCTCGATGGTGCCCCGCTCTCGCTCGCGAACGATGGTCAGTGAGGTCAGGAGCGCCGAAATCTGCATGAGGATTACCGCGATCAGCCCCGGCACAATGAAGTAGGTGCTTTTCATCTCCGGGTTGTACCACACGCGAGGGCGAACGTCCACAGGCATGGCGATCCGTTCAGCGGGCAGTCCCTTGCTGGAGGCATACCGTCTCATGATGTCCACCGACATGGTCTGTACAAAACCCGATACGTAGCTCTGCGCAATGGTAGCCGTCGTGGAGTCCGAGCCGTCGATGATCGCCTGCAACTGTGCCGGTCGTCCCGCCGCGACATCCCGCGCGTAGCCGCGCGGTATCACGAGCGCTACCTTCGCCTCACCGCGAGCGAATAACCGATCCACCTCCCCCGGCGAGGAGAGGTAAGCGACGACCAGAAAGTAGTCGTTGTGCTGGAGCGCGTGCACGAGGTCGCGGGAGGCGGAGGTGTTGTCCTGGTCGAGTATCGCTGTGCGCAGATGGCGCACGTCCAGATTGATAGCATAGCCGTACAGCATTAACATCACCACCGGCAACACCACCACGACTGCAAGCGTGCGCACATCGCGGAAGATGTGGATGAACTCCTTGCGCATCACCGCCCGAATGCGCATCCACATGGTCAGGCGTTGACCTCCCCTATCTCCCTGTCAGTCTGCTCCACCAGAGCAACAAATACATCCTCCAGTGATGGCGCCACCAGTTCCACCGAGTGCACCCGGAAACCTGCCTCTTCCAGCCTGCCACGCACATAAGCGGGAACATCGCCCCCTGTGGGCAATACCACATGCAGTCTTCTTCCGAAAACCGCAGCATCATACACCTGCGGGTCGTTGAGCAGATTCTCCAGAGCAGGCATCTGCGGTTCTACATCCACCTCCACCAGCGCGCCAGCGGAGTATCGAGTCTTCATCTCGTCTGGCGTGCCCATCGCCACGATCCTGCCGTGATAAATGAGACAGACCCGGTGACAGTGCTCGGCTTCGTCCATATAGTGCGTGGTCACGAACACCGTCACGCCGTCCTTCGCCATGCGGTAGATAAGGTCCCAGAACTGTCGCCGCGAGAGAGGGTCCACGCCCGAAGTCGGTTCATCTAGAAAGAGAATCTCCGGCTCGTGCACGATGGCACATCCCAGAGCCAGCCTCTGCCTCCAGCCCATCGACAGCTCACCGGTCAAGCTGTGCTCGCGTGCTTCCAGCCCCGCCATTGTCAGCACCCACCGTTTGCGCTCCGGCAGGCGGTCAGGCGGCACCCCGTACACGCCCGCGTAGAACTCGATGTTTTCCTCGACCGTCAGGTCCTCGTACAACGAGAACTTCTGCGACATGTAGCCGATGCGCTCGCGAATCTGCTCGGTCTGCGTGCGAATATCGAACCCTGCTACCCTGCCGGAACCCGACGTCGGTTCCAGAATGCCGCACAACATGCGAATCGTAGTGGATTTGCCCGCGCCGTTGGGACCGAGGAACCCGAAGATTTCCCCGCGCCGCACCGCGAAGCTCACCCTGTCCACGGCGGCGAATCTGCCGAAGCGCTTCGTAAGATCATTGACTTCCACAGCCCACTCGCTCATTCTGAGCTCTGCTCCTGCGACCTGATCAGCGACACGAATACATCTTCCAGCCCCGGCGCAATCCGTCGCGTCTGCTCCACACGAATGCCCGCACTCTCCAGCGCTTGCACAAGCACCGAAGTGTCCACACCCTCGTCTTCCATCCACACATGCAGTCCGCTTCCAAACACCTGCACACTCCTCACCCCACGCACCTGAGTCAGCAATTCCCTTGCCTCATGTGCAGGGTGGCACACCACCTCCCACACCTCGCCTGTCACGTGGCGGCGGAGGTTGTCCGGGCTGTCGCACTCAATAATGCGCCCGCGATACATCATGGCGATGCGGTTACACCTTTCTGCCTCGTCCATATACGGCGTGCTGACCACGAGCGTCATGCCTCCCGCCACCAGCGTGTAGAGGAGACGCCAGAAGTCGCGTCGCGACACGGGGTCCACACCTGTAGTGGGCTCATCCAGAAAGAGAATTTGTGGAGTGTGAATGAGACTGCAAGCCAGCGCCAGTTTCTGCTTCATCCCGCCAGACAGGTTCTGCGCCAGGCGTCTTCGGAACGGCGTCAACCGGCTGAACTCCAGCAATTCCAGCTGGCGTGCAAGCCGGTCCTGCATCGGTACGCCGTAGATGTCCGCGAAGAAGTCCAGATTCTCCTGCACCGTCAGGTCGCCGTACAGGCTGAAGCGCTGAGACATGTAACCGATGCGTCTCTTGACCTCCTCCGGTTGCCGACGCACGCTGAATCCCGCCACGACGGCGTCGCCATCCGTTGGCTCGATGGCTCCAACCAGCATCCGAAAAGTGGTCGTCTTCCCCGCGCCGTCGGGACCGACGATACCAAATACCTCTCCGGCGCGTACCTCCATGTCCACCCGGTCTACAGCGACCACATCGCCGAAGGTTTTGCGCAAACCACGTGCATCCACGGCTAAGGCACTCATGGCGACGCTCCAGACAGGTAGATCACCGCATCCGCCGGCATACCCGGCTTCAGCTCGTGCTGAGGGTTGTCCAGCGTGATTTTGACGCCAAACACCAGCTTCACCCGCTCCTCTCTGGTCTGTACGTTCTTAGGGGTGAACTCCGGCTTGTCGGCGATCTCGGTGACCCGTCCCGTGAACCGCCTGCCGGGATATGCGTCCACCATGACCTCTGCCCGATCGCCCAGCTTCACGCGCATGTTTGGTTCGGGCACATACACGCGCAGCCAGACGCTGTCCAGGTTGGCAATGCGGACGATGGGCGCGCCCGCCGTTACCAGCTCGCCCTGTTCAGCCACCTTCAGTATCACTTTGCCCGATACGGGCGATCGAACCGTCAGGTATGCGCTCATCGCCCGAGCCGATTCGAGAGCTCCTCGTGTCTGCGCGACCTGAGCCCGCGCGGCGCGGATCGCCTCCTTCGTGGCTCCTGCCAGCAGAAGATTCAGCCGGGCACGCGCTATGTTCACCGACTCCAGAGCGGTGCGATACTGCGTGCGTGCCAGCTCCACCTGCTGTCTACTGACCAGGCGATCCCGATAGAGCTCCTTCGCGACCTGCAGGCTTCGCCTTGCCCCTTCGAGCTGTGCCCGTGCCTGCGCCTCAGCCGCTCGTGCCTGCTCGCGTTCCTCCGCGCGTGCGCCCGCAAGCAACTCCGCCAGCTTCGCCTGAGCCGCATCTAGAGCCGCTCGCGCCGTGTCGCGACGAGCAATGACAGCATCCAGTTGCTGTCTGGATATGGCACCTGTGGCGTACAGACTTTCCGCCCGTTCCGCATCTCGCTGGGCATTTAACGCCTGCGCCTTTGCCTGCTCCACCCCAGCACGTGCCTGCTCGATCTGTTCGGGGCGGGCACCCGCCTCTATCAGCTCCAGACGCGCTTTCGCCTGACGATAGGCACTCTCCGCGGCTTCGTACGCTGTCTGCGCGCTGATCACCTGCGCCTCGAGCTCCTTCGCCTTCGCGAACATCTCTTCAACGGTCGCCAGAGCGCGCCGTGCACCCTCCGCAGACGCCTCCGCCTGAGCCAGCTGCGCCCGCGCTTGCTGGATCTCCTCCTCTCTCGCCCCGCGCAAGAGCTCATCCAGCCGGGCTTGTGCGGCGTCGTACGCCCCCTGCGCTTGAAGCACCTGAGCTTCCAGCTCCTTCCCATCCAGCACCGCGACAACCTGCCCTGCCCGAACCTCGTCGCCCTCCTTCACCATCAGACGCAGGATTCGTCCGCTCACTTTCGCGCTCACATCCACTTCGGTGGCTTCGACCGTGCCGCTGGCAGACACCGTCCCCTCCGGAAGGTCCGAACGCGGTGAAACTACCCGCCAGATGACCAGCCCCGCCAGCGCCACCAGTATCGTCGGGATCAGAACGCGTACTGCCCTGCCGTGTCTCATCGCCGAATGCCCTCAAGAAATAGAGTGGCAAAGGTGTCTGCGTACTCCTCCGCAGAGCGCCTCTGCAACAGGCTGTCTTTCGTGTCGCCCTTACAGGCAAGCAGATAATCGAACAGGACGGTGAACCAGAATGCCCCAACGAGCATTCGCACGGCGACATCCACGTCTACTTCACGAAATACGCCGTCCTCAACCCGTCGGGCGAGATACTCCTTGACGAGCTTCCCTGCTGGACCCACCACCTGTCGCACCAACTGCTCCGCCAGCTCCTCGTCGAACATCGCCTGCGAGAGCAGAGTTCGGATCAGGTCGGCATACTCCTGCCCGAAGCGGATGCGGTCGCGGAAAAATGCTCTCAGCACCTCGTCGTCGGTGAGAGATTCGGTACTGGCGAAAATGTCTTTCAGCACGGGCAGTACCGCCTGCTCCAGCAAGGAAAACAGCAGATGCCTTTTGGACGGAAAGTGGATGTAGATCGTGCCTTCGGCTACTCCCGCCTGCCTGGCAATCATGCGCGTCGTGGTCGCTTCGTATCCGTTTTCCGCAAACAGCTGTCGGGCTGATTGCAGGATCGCCTCTCTCGTTTCGCTCCCACGCCGACGCTTCGGTGGAGAATGGTTCATCGGTTTAGACTTCATAAAATGAGTGAGCGCTCACTTAGTATTATAACAACCATTTCCGCCATTGTCCACAGAGGGTACACCCAGTGCGGGGGTGAAATGCGGTGCCGGAGGTAGAAGGGATGTCCCGTATCGTGGTGATAGGTGTCGGCAACCTGTATCGAAAGGACGACGGCGCGGGTATCGTGGCAGTGCGACGTGCGCGCGCTCTGCTTCCTACGGAAGTGGAAGTACTGGAATGCACAGGCAATCTCACTGCCCTGCTCGATATCTGGCACGGCGTCCTTCGCTGTTTCATCGTGGATGCCCTGCAAGCAGAATCCGCGCCGGGCACAGTTGTGCGATTCGAGGCGCATCGCCAACCCCTGCCAGCGCACTGCCGATTTTTCTCGTCCCACGCCGTGGGTTTGCAGGATGTGATCGAGCTCGGACGCGCTCTGCACAGGCTACCGCGAGAGCTGATCGTATACGGCATTCACGGCGAGGACTTCAGCGAAGGCGCAGGGCTGTCCCCTGCCGTCGAAACAGGCGTGGAGGATGTGGTACGCTATATCCTGCAGGAGATTGCGAAAGGCGAAGACAATGCATGAGTTCTCGATCGCGGAAGCCATCGTCCGCACCAGCGAAGAGGTGATTCGCGCCAACGGTGGCGGGAAAGCAGAGAAGATATGCCTGCGCATCGGCGAGCTGAGGCAGGTGGTGCCCGACGCCCTGACCTTCGCCTTCGATATCCTGAAAGCGGATACCCTGCTGGCAGATGCCCTGCTGGAATGGGAGACCGTGCCCGCCCGCGTGCGCTGCAGGCAGTGCGGAAAGGAATATCATCCTCAGGACGTATTCTGGGAGTGCCCATCCTGTGGCGCGGTTGGCGCCGAGGTGGTGGCAGGCGAGGAACTCGAAATCGTGTCTATCACGGTGACAGGAGACAGAGATGGAGATTAAGATAGTCAAGCGTATCATGGAGGCGAATGAACGGCACGCCGAGGTGGTACGCCAGCGATTGCGCGAAGCTGGCGTGGTGGCGGTAAACCTGATCAGCGCGCCGGGGTCGGGAAAGACCTCGCTCATCGAGTGCGCCATCCGCGAGCTGCGCCACGAACTGCCTATCGGCGTGATAGAAGGCGATCCCGATACGACCCGCGACGCGGAGCGGGTCGCTCGGCTGGATATACCAGTAGTGCAGGTCAACACGGAGGGCGGATGCCATCTGGACGCCACGATGGTTCTGCGCGCGCTGGACGAACTGCCTCTGGACAGTATCCGCCTGCTGTTTATCGAGAACGTGGGCAACCTTGTGTGTCCGGTGGTGTACGACCTTGGCGAGTCCCTTCGCGTGGCGGTGGTCAGCACGGCAGAGGGACATGATAAGCCTGCCAAGTACCCCGCGCTGTTCCGCACCGCGAATGTGACCGTGTTGAACAAGGTCGACCTGATACCGCATCTGGACTTCAATGAGGCGCAGTTCACGTCGGATGTGCGGAGGCTGAATCCGGAAATGCCCATCCTGAGGGTGTCGTGCCGAACGGGAGAAGGCGTTTCAGAATGGGCGGGCTGGCTGAAGGAAAGGGCACACTCCGCCACAGCCACCCTTGCCAGCCATGCGCCCTGAAGCTGGGTACACACAGTGAGTCCATCCATCCAGCGCATTCGGGTCGTTATCCGGGGGGCGGTACAGGGCGTGGGTTTTCGCCCCTTCGTGTACCGCCTCGCCACGGAGCTCGGTCTGCGGGGCTGGGTGCTGAACTCCGCGCAGGGGGTGTTTGTTGAGGTTGAGGGCGACGCCGAGCGACTCCAGCTGTTCCTGAAGCGACTGGAGACCGACAAGCCCCCTCGGGCGTTTATCCACAGCATGGAACAGTCGGTGCTGGAAACGGCTGGCTACACCACCTTCGAAATCCGTCACAGTGAGGAGGCTGGCGAGAAGAGCGCGCTCATCCTGCCCGACATCGCCACCTGCCCCGACTGCCTGCGCGAAATCTTTGACCCCGCCGACCGCCGCTACCGCTATCCGTTCACTAACTGCACCAACTGCGGTCCTCGCTACAGCATCATCGAGGCATTGCCCTACGACCGCCCTAACACCACAATGAAGGCGTTTGTCATGTGCGAGCGCTGTCGCGAGGAGTACGAGAACCCTCTCGACCGGCGTTTCCATGCCCAACCCAATGCCTGTCCGGAGTGTGGACCGCATCTGGAACTGTGGGATGAGCACGGTCGCGTACTGGCACAGCGCGACGATGCCCTGCTACGTACAGCAGATGCCATTCGAGAGGGGCTCATCGTCGCGGTGAAGGGGCTGGGAGGCTTTCACCTGATGGTGGATGCTCGCAGCGAGGGTGCAGTTCGCCGTCTGCGCGAGCGCAAGCGACGCGAGGAGAAACCGCTGGCGTTGATGATGCCGTCGCTGGAGATGGTGAGGGCAGTTTGTGAAGTGAACGAGGCGGAAGAGCGTGTCCTGCGCTCGCCCGAGTCACCCATCGTCCTGCTGAGACGGCGCGAGCAGACCGGCATCGCCCCCTCCGTCGCCCCCAACAACCCGTTTCTGGGCGTGATGCTTCCCTACACGCCCCTGCACCACCTGCTGATGCACGAGCTGGCTTTCCCCGTCGTTGCCACCAGCGGAAACCTGTCGGATGAACCGATATGCATCGACGAGCGCGAAGCGCTTCATCGGCTCGCAGGCATCGCCGACCTGTTTCTGGTGCATAACCGCCCGATAGCCCGCCATGTAGACGACTCGGTAGTGCGCGTGCTGATGGGACGCGAGCTGGTGTTGCGTCGGGCGCGCGGGTATGCTCCCCTGCCCGTGCTGGTCAAAGAGCCTTTGCCTTCTCTGCTTGCGGTAGGAGCGCATCTGAAAAACACGGTAGCAATCAGCGTGGACAGGCAGGTGTTCATCAGCCAGCATATCGGCGACCTCGAGACTCCGCAGGCTCTGCAGGCGTTCCAGCGCGTGATTGCCGACGTGCGCGAATTGTGGGCGCATCATCCGCAAGCGGTCGCCTGCGATATGCATCCGGACTACCTCTCCACGCAGACGGCTCACACGCTGGGGCTTCCCGTTCACGCCGTGCAACATCACTACGCGCACGCGCTGGCGTGCATGGCGGAAAACGAGCTGGAACCACCCGTGCTCGGCATCTCATGGGACGGCACCGGCTGCGGCTTTGACGGCACTATCTGGGGCGGCGAGTTTCTGCTTGTGGCAGACACCGGGTTCACCCGCTTTGCGCACCTGCGTCCGTTCCGACTGCCCGGCGGCGACCGCGCCGTGAAAGAACCGCGTCGTTCCGCGCTGGGCGTGCTGTTCGAGATGCTGGGCGATTCTGCTTTTGACCTGATGCGCCCGCATTTCAGCGAACGGGAGCTGACCCTGCTTCAGCAGATGCTTCAGCAGAAAATTCACGCCCCGGTCACTACCAGCGCGGGCAGGCTATTCGATGCGGTGGCGTCGCTGGTGGGGCTGAGGCAGGTCGTGAATTTCGAGGGACAGGCGGCGATGGAGCTGGAGTTCCTCGCGCACCGAGTTCGGACGGAGGAGACTTACCCCTTCACGCTGAGGGGTCAGGCACCTCGCGTTGTAGAGTGGACGCCGATGGTAACGCAGATTCTGGAGGATTACCGTTGTGCGGTACCACCCGCACTCATCTCGGCGCGGTTCCATAATACACTCGTAGAAATGATGGTTGCTGTGGCACACGAAGCCGGGCTGGAGCGTATCGCACTGAGCGGTGGCTGTTTCCAGAACGCTTACCTCACCGAGCGGGCAGTGTTCCGCCTGCAGGCAGAGGGCTTTCGCGTCTACTGGCATCAGCGAGTTCCCCCCAATGACGGAGGCATCGCGCTGGGGCAATTACTGGGGGCGGTCCGGCCGTCACGCTGACGACCGGAACCGATCAGGCGACGCTACGGATAGACAGGACGCCAGGGGCTGAACGCGGACCTAGAGCTGCGATAGTACACCGGCGAACCCTGACCGTTAAACCGAGTGTCAGGCGGATCGTTAGGCACGCGCCTGTCAGGAATCCACTTCACGTGACCATCCACAAACGCGAGGTTCATGCCGTTGCTGTGCTTCATGAAAATCTGGTCGTCTTCAAGGTCAACGTCGTTGGAGTCCACGTCCGTATCGAAGGTACTCTCCATGAAGAGGTATTCCTCTGCCGGTCTCTGCCATGTCGCGAGTGCGGTGAACCCGAGACCCGTCTCCCCGATGATGGAGTCGTTGATGGCGTAACTGCAGTGCCACTTCCACCTGCCATCGGGATGCTGGGTCAGGCGAAATTCGCGAGCCAGGTCCCAATCCCAGAAAGTCAATGCCTGCTGTACGACAGTATTGCTCACCAGTTGCAGGTTAGGGTTGCTGGGACAGACGTAGATGTTCTGCCGTGTCGATGCCCAATCGGCGGGTGGGGTCTTGATGTAGGGCACAATCACGAACAGCCACAGGTCATCCATCAGTTGCGGGCGCGACGGATCGGGGTCCTGTGAAGGAAAGTGCTCGTCGTAGTCCTGCACATACATCAGCATCCCCAGCGTGAACTGCTTCATGTTGGAGACACACACAGCCTGCCTGCCCTTTTCCCGCGCCTGCGCAAAGACGGGGAACAGTATCGCCGCTAGTATCGCAATAATCGCGATGACGACGAGCAGCTCGATGAGCGTGAATCCCCTGACGAAGTGTCTCACGATGACGCACCTCCTGAACGAAGTTTCTCGGCAACAGTTTACAGAACCGGTATTAAGCAAGCGTTAATGATGGTTTAAGTTTTTGTTATGAAGGGGAAGGAGTAGTGAAAAGGGACTGAACGGCGGACAACAGCGCGCGATAGCGCGAACGCAGTTCATCGGCTGAGGAGGCGTGCGACGTCACGGGCTCGAACTGCCGCTCGGTCAGAGCAATGCGACGTGCGACCTCGAAGCCACTATACAGCCCGACGCCCACTCCCGCAATGACCGCCGCACCGATGGCGGTGCTGGACTCTGCGTAGGCGGGAACCTGCACAGGACAGGTGTAAAGGTCAGCGAGAATCTGCATCCAGAGGTCACTTCGTGTGCCGCCGCCCACCACGCGTACAGCATCCGCCACTGCGCCCTGCTCGCGCATCACCTGCAGGATGCTCTCCAGCGCACATGCCACCCCCTCCAGCACCGCCCGTGCCAGATGTGCCCGCGTGTGATGCGCCTGCAAGCCGAAGAAGACGCCTTTCGCTTCGGGGTTCCAGATGGGCGCACGCTCACCGCTCAGGTACGGCAGGAAGGTCAGCCCGTCGCTACCCACCGTCACATGCGACGCCTCCTCCTGCAGACGTGTAGGGCTGATTCCCCTGCCAAACAGTCTCACGAACCAGTCCCACGCGCTCCCAGCCGACTGCACCGTGCCGAACTGCACCCATCGCCCCGGTTGCGCCGACAGCAGCGTGGTCAGGCGCATCTGTGGATCGGGTGTGAAGCGGTCACGCAGGCAGGATGTCCATGCTGTCCCGCCGATGTAGGTGTAGCTGTCTCCCACTTCCACTGCCCCCGCACCCACGGTGGCACATGCGCCGTCGCCCGCGCCGATAACGACGGGCAACCCCTGGGGCAAGCCGGTGGCACTCGCCGCTTCGGCACTTACCCGCCCAACGATGCTGGTAGAGCTCACCACATGGGGCAACAGGTGCAAGGGGATGCCCGCACACTCTGCCACCTCCCTGCTCCACACCAGCCGGCTGACGTCGTACAGCCCCGTCAGCGAGGCATCTGAGGGGTCGGTGATGCCCCAACGTCCGGTCATCCTTCCCACGCAGTAGTCCTTCGCCTGAATCATCCACCGGGTTCGCGACACGACTTCAGGCTCCTGCTCCACCAGCATCATCAGTTTCGGGAGAGAGTAAAAAGGCGCGAGACGGTTGCCGGTGACGGCGTAGTAGCTCTGTTCCGACAGGCGTGTGCGCAGGTGCTGGCACTGCGACTGCGACCGGATGTCCGCGTGGATCAGCGCGGGGCGCAACGGCTTACCGTTGGCGTCGACGAGCACGACACCGTTCATGTGCCCGCTGAAGCCCACCGCCACAATACGCCCCGCCCGGCTCTCATCCGCCTTAAGAAGCCTGCGCGTGCACTGCACCACCGCCCGCCACCAGTCGGCAGGGTTCTGTTCGGCGGCAAGAGGAGCGGGATGGGCGGTGTGGTAAGACGCGAAGGCGGTATCCACGAGGTTGCCTCGCTCGTCCACCAGCACCGCCTTGTTGCCGGTCGTGCCGAGGTCGTGTGCCAGTATCAGGTTCATCCTGCCATTTGCGCGCGGAGGTACTGTGCGCACTTCGGCAGCTCTTCGCGCGGGTCTCCGGGTATCCCGCACTCCAGCGCCATGTAGCGGTCGAAGCCGATCTCCCGAAGCGCTGCGAAACCGGAGCGGAAGTCCGTATGTCCATAACCGGGCAGAAGGCGTGTGCTATCGGCAAGATGCACGTGCGCCAGATAGCCCTTCGCGCCCCGAATAGCGGCGGGGATGTCACGCTCCTCGATGCTCATGTGGAAGAAGTCCGCCATCAGCTTCAGGTTAGCTCCCCCTACCCGCTGGCAGATCGCAACCGCCTGCTCGAGGCGGTTCATATAGTGCGTCTCGTAGCGGTTGAGCGGTTCCAGCAGGATATAACTGCCCGCCTTCTCTGCCACTTTGCCCAGCGGGTCGAGCAGTTTGCACAGCAGTTCGGTCTCCAGCTCTACGGCGGACATGAAGGGTGACAGGTCGCTGATGCGTGGTCCGCCGAAAATGGGCACGACAATCACGCCCACCGCGCCTATCTCTCCCGCGGTGTACAACAGTGTCTCGATGTCGGCGATAGCCTGCTCGCGGGTGCGTCGCTCGGCGTCCAGCAATGCCCCACGGTAGCCGGCGCAGATGGTGCTGGGTTTCACGGAGTGGTTCTGCGTCAGACGTACCACCTCCGCCACCCGCTCTTTGCGCATCCCGCCACTGTCGGTATCTATGAACTGCGCGCCCCAGAACTCGATACCCTCGTAGCCGTACTGGGCAAGGTTGTCCAGCTTTTCCTGTAGCGTGTTGCCAGGCGCCATGCCCTCCTGACAGGCGATTTTCATTGTTCCACCTCCGGCAGGTAAAGTCGCTGGCGGACAAATCCGCCAGCGTACCACCTTTGGCTACCGGGTGCACAATTCCTGCCTACACCACCTGCATCTTCTGCCCTAGACGCCTTGCCCACTCGACGGTGGCGAGGTACTTGGGTGCTTCGAGCGGGTCCTGATCCATATACTCCAGAATGCCCCAGCACCCCCACTTAGACCACGTGCCTGTGGAGGCGAAGTAATTGAACAACCATCCCCCACTCTCCTGCCACGCCTGGTAGTAGCGACGGTAGAGACTGGCGATACGTGGGTGGCGGTTCGTTGCCATAATCAGCTGGGTCAGTCGCTCGTTGTTTTCGGCACCACCCGCACCAAGGAAATGTGTGCCTCCTTCGTACGCGACGAGACGCAGGTTATATTTCCGCGCCAGAGCCGATTGCTCACGCATCATGCGAACGCACTCGGGCAGGTCGGTGTTCTCCATGTAGTCCAGCGCCTGATCGACGCTCCATCGCGATACCTCGTCCGCAGACGGATTGGAGTTGGGAGTAAAGGTCGTGCCCAGATAGGGCGCAATCGCCATCACGTCGGCGTGTCGGTACGCCTGCTGGAACTCGATGATGCGCTCGGATACCCAGGCATTAGCCGCCCAGACCGGCAGGACACGGATAACCCGATTGCCCAGTATCGGGCGCCAGATGTTGAATATCTGCACGGAGCGATAGGCTGTGTATCGCCACGCATAGTCCCAATCCTGCCCTGCCCCGCCGAGGTTCAGTGCGCGTCCCCGCTCGGCGGCATACCGGTGCTGGGAGAACATCCCATTCCACACCTCGTTGGAGTATTCCAGCCAAACCCTCAGCTTCGGGTTCAGCCTCTCTCGCACCAGCCGCGCGGCACGCTCCACGTAGTCATCGTCTGCCATGTGCGGGATGCATATCCACGCGTCGCACTGCAGGCGGTTGCAAAGGTCACACATCACCTCCAGCGGCACTCCGCGAGCAGTCCATGTTGCCGTCTGAAGAGTGGGACGTTCTGCCCAGCGGCGGATAGTGCTGTTGTTGGTCATGCCCCAGTCCATGAATCGCAGGCAGGCGATACCGCTCCATCGCTGAAGGAACTTGGGGTGGAACGGGTTCTTCTGGTAGGTGCTTTCAAAGCCCGGCATAATCACCCGAATGTTGCGCACATAGTTGCTGGGGTTGGTACGCCAAATCTGCAGGAAGATGGCGCCGCGGGTGGGGTCTACCTCAATCAGGATTCTGCCCGGCTCGGAACGCACCACGCGCGCGGCGTTCCAGAAGCGCAGCTCCCCATCCCCATCGTAAAGCACCGTGTAGGTGCCTCCGGGGTAGCGTGCTTTGCCGTCCGGACCGGGGTCGATGGTGTTCATCAGCGTCTCAGCGTAGCAGTTGGGTTCCAGGCGTTTCACCCAGCCGTTGGCGTCCAGCTCCAGAGCCGGTCCCTGTCCCCATCCTGCACCCTGACGCTGGCTGATCCACTCCCGCGAGAAACGGAACACGTCCACGAACGGAAGCTCCGAGTTCCAGTCGGCGGGACCGTTCAGGTTCATACCCAGAGCGGGTTTCACCCTCGGCAAGGGGCGACTAACCTGCACAAAAGGACCTCCTTTCTGTTTCCTTTCGCTCTGCACTAAAGCGTTTTAGTATTCTGTCTTTTTGACGCTAACTCCTGCCCGGCGGTTCCCTCACCAGCCTCAGTCACCGCGATCCCCGTATTCTCACGGGGCTTCTCACGGCGTTAGCAAGGTGTCCGGTCTCGCGCATCGCTGCCATTTGCCCGGCATGGGCGGGTGGGGCTTGTGAGGCTCGGTCTGATACCAGTACGCCACGCTGGAGTAGTCGTTGTTCTGCAGGTTGGCGTGCCCGTGCTCGATAGTGACCTTCAGTGACTTCTGGAAAACTACCGGGTCCTGAATATGGAACCGGTAGCTGGTGCATTTGCGCCTGCCGGGGTAGCGCGGGTCGTGTTCATAGATGGAGGTTCCTGCATAGGGATAGGCGCGGTCATGCATCCCCCAGGCGTGGCAGAAGTAGTCCTCAGAGCCGGTGCCGACCAGTGAAGGTAGTTCTTCGCCATCGATGAAGAACATATCATCGCCCTCGCCCCACCAGGTCAAGCCGTCCACGTTGGGGTCGATGTTGTGCACTGAAAGCACACAGCCCACGTAGTGCCCTGCGCCCTCCGCTTCCAGAATCACATAGTTTTCCTTGCCGTCGACGTTGGGCTCGTTGAACAGCGTGCCGATATCGATGCCCTGCCTGCCCAGCTCGCCCCTGATGCCTTTCGTGGGGCACTCCTGCCGATACTGGGCGTGGAAGCGCAACGCCTCTTCCGGCAGGCTATCGTATTCTTCGTAGTCGATGTAGAAGTAGAAAGCGCGGATGGGCGCGTCGCACTCGTTCACAATATGGATAACCGCTCTCCCGGCAAAAGGCATCTGCCAGTAGCTGTTCATCGCCATATTGCCTCCGCGCTTGCCCTCCATCTCGGGCGGGGCGACAGTCGCCAGCGGGGCGGAAGTGAAGCTCTGCGCGATGCCATGCCCTAAGCCGAAGAAATCGCCGAGAGGCACGTACACGCTCGGCTCCGCCTCGTTATCCCAGTACATCTTCAACAACGTCTTGCGCAGGTAGTCGCGGTCCTTGCAGGAGACCGTAAACCAGATGTGATTGATGCACCCCGCGCCGGAGATGTCTGCCAGTGTCGCCGTCTCGCCCTCCGGGATGTGCCAGAAGTCGGCGTTGCCACCCGTTTTGTCAGTGCTGGACACCCGGCGCGTTCGCGCATACCGGCGCAGGGTCAACGACCTGAGCGTGGAAAGGGTCAGCGGGTTCATGTGCTCCTCCTGTTACTGTCAGCAATGTCAGGGCAGATGTTCGGTAACGCCGTCGCCCGTTCCTCTGCACAGGAGGAGCCGTTCTGCTTTACGCCGAGTCCAGCGCCGCCGCCAGGTCTTCCACCAGGTCGTCGGGGTCTTCCAGCCCGACCGAGATGCGTACCATGTTGTCCGGTATGCCACACCAAGCCCGCTCTTCAGGCGTCATGGAGGCATGAGACATCATCGGTGGATAGCCAATCAGCGACTCCGCGCCGCCCAGGCTCTCTGCCAGGTTGAACACCTTCGTGCCCTCGCACAGCCGACGCGCAGACTCCGCGCCGCCCTTGACGCCTATCGCAATCATGCCCCCAAAACCATGGCGCATCTGTCGGCGAGCCAGCTCGTGCTGAGGGTGCGACGGCAGACCCGGATAGCGCACCCACTCAACCTTAGGATGGCTCTCCAGAAACTGGGCTACTCTCATCGCGTTTCGGCAATGTGCCTCCATGCGCACGTGCAGGGTGCGGATGCCGCGCAGGGTCAGCCAGCAGTCAAACGGGCTGGGCACGCCGCCGAAGTCGTTCTGGTAGCGATACAGCCGCTCGTAGAGGTCCGGGTCGCGAGTGACCACTGCTCCACCGACCAGGTCGCTGTGTCCGCCGATGTACTTGGTGGTGCTGTGGAGCACAATATCCGCGCCGAGGTCTAAAGGATTCTGGAGATACGGGCTGGCGAAGGTATTATCCACCACCAGCAGGGCGCCGTGGCGATGGGTGATTTCGGCAATCGCGGCGATGTCCACCACCACCAGCGTGGGGTTGGAAGGGCTTTCAATCCACACCAGCCGCGTTTGCGGGGTGAACGCCTGCGTCAGCTGATTCAGGTCGGTGAAGTCGGCGTAGGAGTGCTGGATATTGTATTTGTCCCGCAAGTGCCTGAGCAGACGGAAGGTGCCGCCGTAGATATCCTTCGTCGCCAGAATGTGCTCGCCGGTGCGCACCAGCGAGGTGACCGCCGTCTCCGCCGCCATGCCCGAGGCGAACGCCAATCCATATTCGCCGTTCTCCAGCGATGCGATGCTCTTCTCCAGCGCGGCGCGGGTGGGGTTGCCAGAACGCGCGTATTCCCATCCCGCCTTGAGCTCCCCAACCCTCTCCATCACGTAGGTGGACGCCATGTAGATGGGCACCACCACGGAGCCTGTTACCGGGTCTGGTTCCTGCCCTGCCCGTATCGCCTTGGTTCCGAAACGCATTCCCTCTCCTCCTGAAACACGATTACCCTTTTCTCACAGCGTCCTTTAGTATGCCAAAGAGGAGGTGGTGAAGTCAAATCCGCTATCGCGGTTGGAAATCTCGTAGCACGGGCATCCTGCCCATGTTTCAGGATTAGTTCTCCTGCTCGCAATTCGCGTGTCCATGTCATTGCGCTTCTCGCTACGCTCAGAGGGCAGGAATGGCATGGTTTCGCGTCGCATTAGCTGGATGATATCCCACCACAGCAGGGAGCATGGCGATGTCCGAGACAACCGCACATCTCAGCCCAAGTTACAGCTTCACGGTGCGCCTGGAATACGCCAACGAGCCAGGGATGCTGGGCAAAATCGCGTCGCTGATCGGCCAGGCGGGAGGCAGTATCGGCGCGGTGGACATCGTGCGTATGACCAGCAACGCCATCACCCGCGACTTCACCATCTACGCGGCGAACGTCGATCACGCCCACGCAATCATCAAATGCCTGCGCGAGACGCCTGGTGTCCGGGTAGTCAAGCATTCCGACCGCACGTTTCTGCTGCATCTGGGCGGGAAGATTTCGGTGCAATCCAAAATCCCCCTGCGCACCCGCGATGACCTTTCCATGGCGTATACGCCCGGCGTGGCGCGGGTGTGTGAGGCGCTCGTGGCACATCCAGAGGATGCGTTCAACCTCACTATCAAACGAAACACCGTGGCGGTAGTGACCGATGGTTCGGCAGTGCTGGGACTGGGCAACATTGGGGCAACCGCATCTCTGCCGGTCATGGAAGGCAAAGCCATGTTGTTCAAAGAGTTCGGCAAGGTGGACGCATTCCCTATCGTGCTGAACACGCAGGACACCGACGAGATTGTGCGCACGGTGGAGATTATCGCGCCGGTGTTTGGAGGCATCAACCTGGAGGACATTGCCGCACCGCGCTGTTTCGAGGTGGAAGAAAAGCTGACAGAGCGGCTTGATATTCCGGTCTTCCACGATGACCAGCACGGCACGGCGGTGGTCACACTGGCTGCACTGCAGAACGCTCTGCGCATCGTGAATAAAACGACGGAATCGCTGAAAGTGGTCATCAGTGGAGCGGGTGCAGCAGGTATCGCCATCACGCGCCTGCTGTTACGCGCTGGCGTGCGCGATGTGGTGTTGTGTGACCGCGCTGGAGCTATCTACCGCGGGCGCCAGGAGCATATGAACCCGTATAAGGTGGCTATCGCCGAGCAGAGCAACCCGCGCCGGCTCAAAGGCAGCCTCAGCGAGGTGATGGAAGGAGCGGATGTATTCATCGGCGTTTCCGCGCCGAATATGCTGACGGCGGACGACGTGCGCAAAATGGCGACCGACCCTATCGTCTTCGCGATGGCGAACCCGGTGCCCGAGATCATGCCTGAAGAGATAGCGGGCATCGCTCGAATCGTCGCGACAGGGCGCTCGGATTACCCGAACCAGATCAACAACGTGCTCTGTTTTCCCGGTTTCTTCCGCGGCCTGCTGGACAGTCGCGCGAAACGAGTGACCGAGGAGATGAAACTGGCTGCGGCACGTGCGATTGCTGGCGTCATCAAACCGTCACAACTGCATGAAGACTACATTGTCCCCAGCGTGTTCGACCGGCGCGTGGCGGAGGCAGTCGCCGCGGCGGTAGAGCGCGAGGCGTACCGCTCTGGCGTTGCGCAGAGACAGCGGAAGAGACACAGCCAGATGTAGCCATCAGGGCGCGGGCTGAACCACCTCGGTCGATGCGGGAAGTTCCTTCAGCGCCGTGCCTTTAAGACGCATCATGTTCATGGAGACAGATAGCACCACGATGACTATGCCCAGCCATGCTGCCAGAGCGACCCAACGCGCCCGGTTGCGCTGGATGCCTTCAAACGCCAGCGAAGGATGCGACAGCGCGGTGGAAATGAAGAACAGCACCAGCACCAGCAGGATCTTCGCCCCCAGAACCATGTGATAGTTCGGTTTGACTGTGGGCACAATCACCACCAGGTTATAGATTCCGGTTACCCAGATCAGTACCCACGCGATGCCGATCACCATGCCCGCCCTGCGCTGAAGCGTTTTGACCAGCTCTTCCGGTACGCCCTGCACGCGGCGTAACACCGGCAAAAGTACGAGATACTGAAACAGCGTCAGCCCCAGCGCGGTGATAATACTGACCAGATGCACCCACTTGACCGCCAGGTCCGCCCAGTTCATTCCTCTCCCTCCGCTAGGAAGCAGTCACGCCCTCTCACACAGAGGCTCTCATCGACCGGCACGCCGTCGGGTCCCAGCGGTTTCATGGTGCGCAGACACCAGTAGTGGCGCTGAGGGGTAGACACTTCTCCGGTTGCCTGCTGTAACCCCGGCGACTGAGCAACGTAGTCGGTCTTCGTACGCAGATACTGGCACCTGTTTGCCATCACTCACCCTCCCCCTACTTTTGTGAACGCCGTCATGAACATTATGAAGGAGCCGTTGCCCAAATGTCAACCAGCGCGCACCGTAGCCTCAGCCCCCCGAACATTTGCCGGTTTTTCGTTGAGAGTATGCATTACCGCCCAATGCCCGCCAATAATTTCATTGACCGATAGCATCAGGAACATCCTGAGAGATACCTTGTCAAGCACATTCTGAGGCATGAAGGGGGTCGCTTCGCGATGAGCGACGTATTGGGAGTACGCGCAATGAACGAACACGTGAGAACGAACACAAGTCGTACTGCGGCACTGCTCGGAGCTGTCTCAGGTATTACCACGTTCGTGCTGGCACTGCTCGGGGTCGCCGCGGTCTACATACACGCCCAGGACATGACAGCGCAGGACGCGCGGTCTGACCTCCTGTACACGGCAACGCTGGCAGCTCAACAGGTAGAGCAATCCAGACTGGTCAGCAATGAAGGCGCGCTGGCTCTACCCGGGGAGGCAAGTGCATCGTTGTCGTCTCTACTGCGTCTGTCACGCCACGTTGCAGATATTCGGGTTTACACGCTGGCAGGTGACGCCCCCAAATTGCTATTCAGCGCTGCACGCCCGGAACGTTCAGGTGAAACCGCAGTTCCCCTGCCCGAGCTGATGAACTCCCTGCGATTTCGTACTACCCTGGTGGAGCGAGACAATCACACGGAAGGAAACGAGAAACTCATCGGGGCATACGTGCCTGTATCCTCCAGCACCAAGCCGGTTGTCGTGTCGGCGCTGATGAACGAAGACGCTGTGGCACAGGAAATGGCAGGGCTCATCCTCACGCTCACGGGTTCTCTGGTTTCGGCCGTGCTCCTTGCGATTGGTACCGGCATCGTGGTGTTCTACTTCCGCCGGCAGTCTGAAATCAACCAGATGGTCACCGTGCGCACCGGTCTGCTGGAGTTCGAACTGGAAGTGCTGGAGAAGATAGCCAGCAATGTACCTCTGCGCGACCTGATGGATTTGCTCTGCACGCAAGTAGAGAACCTGTCGCCCGGCGCGCGCTGTATGATCCTGCTGGCTGACAGTGGCTATCTCGAGGTGTTCGCCGCGCCCAACGTAAGCGACGACGTTCGGCACCATGTCCAGCGACTACCGATTGGCAACTCCACGTCTCCGAGCGGCGCCGCGGCGTTTCGCAATGAGCCGGTTATCGTGCCGGACACAAGCATCAGCCCGCTCTGGCAGGCATGGAAACATATTCCGGCTCTCGCCGGTGTTTCCGCATCCTACTCCTTACCCATCGGCTCCAGTGCGGGCGCAGTGCTTGGCGTCTTAAGCATCTACTATCCGTACCGACACTATCCGTCCGATGGGGAACAGCAGTTCGCCGAGATGGTGTCGCACATCGCTGGTATCGCCATCGAGCGTAACCGAATGGTCTCCGCACTGGCAGAAATGAACGCGCAGCTGCAAGAAGCACTGGCGGAAGCCACACGCCTGGCACAGGTAGCTGAAGCAGCGAGCCGCGCCAAGTCGGAGTTTCTGGCGAACATGAGCCACGAAATACGCACGCCGATGAACGGCATCATCGGGATGCTGGACCTGCTCGCGGAAACCCCTCTGGACGAACAGCAAAAGGAGTATCTGGAGCTGATTCGGGGCAGCGCCAGCACGCTGATGGGTATCATAAACGACATTCTGGACCTGTCCAAGATCGAGTCTGGACGGATGACGCTGAACCCCGAGCCGTTCGATCCGGTGCAGATGGTACGCGAGACGGGCGCCCTGTTCGCTTCCTCCGCTCGCAAGAAAGGGATCGACCTGCGTGTGGAAATCGCGCCCGATGTGCCTTCCGCTGTGGTTGGGGACGCCCTGCGCATTCGCCAGATTGTCAACAACCTCGTGAACAACGCCGTCAAGTTCACCGAGCAAGGTTCGGTTACCGTCGCGCTGGAGTACTTCGGATCGTGCGACAGCGACAACGGCAAGAAAGCACGCTTGCGCTTCCGGGTGAGCGACACGGGTATCGGCATCACGCCGGAGAACCTCGCCCGCATCTTTGAGGAATTCACTCAGGGGGACGGTTCCATTACCCGGCGATATGGAGGCACCGGGCTCGGTCTGGCGATCAGCAAGAAGCTGGTCGAGATGATGGGCGGAACTATCAACGTGCAGAGCGAGGTCGGCAAGGGAAGCACTTTCACCGTAGACCTGACCCTGCCTGTTGCCTCCGTCGCGAGCCATGCGGAAGAGAAGAAGCAGATATGCGCGTTCAACGGCGTGCGCGTGCTATTGGCGGAGGATAATGAGGTAAACCGCATGGTCGCGGTGCGGATGCTTCAGTCGTTCGGCTGCTCCGTAGACACCGCTACCGACGGTGTTCAGGCAGTACACAAGGCACTGGAGGGCGTGTACGACGTCATCCTCATGGACGTGCAGATGCCGGGACTGGATGGCTACGAAGCTACCCGGCGCATCCGCGAAGCCGAGCAGGCAACGGGTCAGCATCGCCTCATCATCGCGCTGACCGCGCACTCGCTGGAGGATGACCGCAGGGAGTGCCTGAATGCGGGGATGGACGACTACCTCAGCAAACCGGTTAACCGCGAACGCATGGCGGCGATGCTGGAGAAATGGCTGGCGCGTGCCGTCCTGCCCGAAGCCGCCTGATGCCTATCTCATCGCGCGGCGGGTGGTGAGCTGGTCAAAGGCAACGACGGCTATCACCACTGCACCGATGATGAGCTGGTTGTAGTCGGAGGCTCCGACCATCGCCAGCCCGCTGCGCAGCACTTGAAAAATCAGCGCGCCGATACACGTGCCCCAGATCGATCCGCGACCGCCCGACAGGCTTCCCCCGCCGATCACGACTGAGGCGATCGCATCCAGCTCCCAGCCCATCGCCGCCGTCGACTGTCCCGTGCCATAGTATGCCGTGAAGATGACGCCCGCCACCCCCGCCATCAGCCCGCCCAGACCGTACACGAGATACTTCATCCGAACAATGGGCACTCCCGACAGCCGCGCAGATTCCTCGTTTCCGCCCATAGCGTATATCTCTCGCCCATACCGCGTGCGCGCCATGAAAAGGTGAAACATGAGCGCGAAAACCACCAGCACCAGCACCGGCACGGGAAGCGCCACACCGGGCAGAGAAACCATACCGCTGCCGAGCACCCGTGTAAAGTTCGAGTCGGGTATCGGCAAAGTCGCCCCCTTGGTAATCAGGTATGCCAGTCCCCGCGCAATGCTCATCATACCCAGCGTGGCGATGAACGGAGGCAGTTTCGCGCGGGTGATGAACGTGGCGGACAGCAAACCCATTGCCGCTGACGTCAGAACACCCAGCAAACCGGCGAGCAGTGGCGGATGCCCTTGTGTGATGGCATAAGCCGTCACCACCGAGGTCAGCGCGATGCAGGAACCGACGGACAGGTCGATCCCCCCTGCGATAATAATAACGCAGGAACCCAGCGCAGCGGTCGCGAGGACGGTCATGTCGCGAATGGTGGCGAGCAGATTCGAGGCATCCAGCATCGGGTTGGCACGCTCCGGCTGGTGCGTCAGCACTGCGAAGACAGCGAGCTCTGCGAGCAGAACAATCAGAATACCTACTTCGCGCGCCCTCAACAGGCGACGCATCATTTCGTCTCCTCCGACACAGGCTGACGCCTCACCAGCCGCATGAAGAGATTGAGGTTCACCGCCACCTCACGACGGTAGGCAGTAGCCCACCCCAGCGCCAGCACAAAGTAGAGCACCGAGAACACGTAGCGAGCCATGATTCCTGGAATAACCAGCTGCACCGCGAACAGCGCGAACAGCAGAAACGCCTCCAGACGACTGAAGAACCTGTTGGCAATCACCGCGCAGGCGAACAGCGATTGTGCAGCGGTCAGCAACACCTCCTCGCGCGGTCGAGGATCCAGCGGTAGAGCGGACAACTGTCCAGCCGACAGCGAATAGATGAGCGGCAACGAGCCGATTAACAGCGTCCACTGGTTGATTTTGGACGAGATAATCGCCGACAGCGCCGAAGCCACCTGTCCGCGCATCGCAAAGTAGCACAAGATGATCATCTCCGGAGACTCGGAAGCCAGCGGCGCGATCCACTGGATGAGCAGGAACTCGCTGATGCCAGCGCCTTTGCCCAGATGGATCAGTCCCTCGGTAAACGGCTCGGTTGCTATCAGGATAATGAAACCGGCGTAGAGGAACATCAGCACGTACGAAAACCGTCGCCAGCCTCGTGGCAACTCCGCCAGGGTGGCTACGGGACCTGCAGGTTCCGGCTCAATGTGTGGCGCGCGGCTGGCGAGCCACACGTAAACCGCAAACATGGCAATAAACACCACAGCATCCAGAACGCTGATCGTAGCTTTGAGCGGAAGGACAAGTGAGTAGGCGGTCGCTATGGTGAGCATCGTCATCTCAATGGACAGCACTGGATCGATAGGTATCTGTCCACGCGCGTGCAGGCGCCCCTGTTTGCGCAGAGCCAGCCACCCGAGAAACACCACCGACGACCATCCTATTCCCACCAGCAGGCGGTTTGCTCCTGTCATGTTCGCAGCCACCAGCGGAATGTAACTCGGCTCATGCGCGGCTTTCCACGCGAGATATATGTCCACAGCGTACTCGGGCAACACGGCAATGAGCGCCAGCAGAGCCATCGCCAGCGAGCGCGACACATCGAACTGCGCCAGCTCCGCCGCCCACGAGATGAGAAACGCCGCGCCAAGAATGGCAAGTCCCGACAGCAGCACTGTCATCCCCGCCGGCGGATGGGTCCGAAATGCCACGCTCAGCCAGGGCAGGGTCAACAGCACCGTCCCAGCGATTAGCGCAATATGCAGGCGGTTTACTCTCATATCAGCACCTCTGTCTGCGTCCGTCACGAAAGAATATCAGCGTCAGGATAAACGAGATGGTCAGCGCCACAGCCGTGCCCACAAAGGGCGTGATATGACTGGAGAGTTCGAGACCCCCGAGACGGATCGGCACGCGGTCATACAGATACGCGCCCAGCGGTGCGCCCAGCATTGCCCCGACGCCCTGCGCCGTGAAAACCGCGCCCATCACCGCCCCCCGGCGCTTCCCGCCGATTTCCGACACCAGCGCCATCCACGCTGGTATCGCCACAATATACCCGAGACCAATCACGCACCCACACAACAGCAGAACCCAGTGACTGTGCACAAAGGGAATGAACCACATGCCCACCATCGACAGTCCAACACCCAATCGCATTGCTTTTTCCCTGCCCCATAGATCTCCGACGCGCCCTGCTGGCACGCTGGCAAGGGCGAACACCACCGCCGGCGGCAGCAACAATAGCCCGAAGCCGCTCTCACTGAGCTGTAACACCTCCATCGCGTAGAGCTTCACCAACAGCATCACCATGCCGATACCAAAAAAGGAGATGAAGCCCAGCAAAAGCGTGTCCGGCACCAGTTTTGCGCTCTCCCACATCTCGCGCCAGGAAAGATGCGGCGGGTGGATGTCGGGGTTTGTATGCTCCCCGGCGTGATGGGGAAAGCGCGACGGAACCCCGACCAAACACACCAGCACAGCCACCACAAACAGAATACTGGCAACGTAGAACGAGGCGGTGCGTGCTCCAAAAAGGTCATTGACTACCCCGCCCAGTAAAGGTCCCGTTGCTACGCCAATCAGGTAAGTCACGTTCAGCAGGCTCATGGCGGTGGAACGGTCCTTCTCGTCCACCACATCGGCTACTGCGGCAAAAATGGTGGGCCACAGCGCGGCTGCGCCAACTCCGTCCAGAGCACGCAGAAGCAACAGCCCCACCGGGTGATGAATAAACACTGTGAGGGGTGCCGTGATGGCGGAAATGACAGGACCGACCAGCAGGAGCCGCTTGCGCCCAAACCGGTCGCTGAGCAACCCCAACGGGGACTTCAATGCCGTTTCCGCCAGCAGGAACGCCGCGCCGATGGCTCCCACCCACGCTCCCAGTCCCAGGTCGAAGCGCAGGTACGGCGGCATGGCGGAGAAGTTCACGACGGCATAAGCCAGCTCCGCCACCCCTGCCAGCACCACCAGCGCCAGCAACGCTCGTCCCCGTGGCGAGTGGCGGAGCGTGTCCAGCCGCAATCTCTGCCGGTCGGTACCTGTCATGCGATTGAGAGAACCTACTTCAGCACGACCTCTTTGCCGGTTTCCGCGGAGGCGTAGATGGCGTCGATAATCTCGGTTGCCATCAGCCCCTGTTCCGCGGTGACCTCCGGCTCGGTGTCGTGGATAATCGCCTGCAGGAAGGCATAGACCTCCTGCTGGTGGCTGTTCACCTCGCGCAAGCCGAACGGAGTGATGTCCAGCAGGGTCTGCTCTTCCTCGCGGAACAGTTTGAGCGGGTTCAACTGCGCGCCACCCTCCGTGCCGAGGATGGTGGTGTTGAAGATATCGTGCTCGATGTTGGCACAGAAGCTGGACTCGATGACCAGTGTGGCGTCGTTCTCAAAACGCACCAGCCCCACCGCGAAGTCTTCCACGGTGTAGGTCTTCGGGTCCCACTGCCCCATCAAGCCAACAACGCCCTCGCGCGTGCCGAACTTGGTGTAGGTCATCCCGCTCACGGAGACGGGCTTGGGATGCCCCATGAAGTAGAGCGTTGCATCCAGGATGTGCACGCCGATGTCAATTAGCGGTCCACCGCCCTGCTTGTCTTTCTGCGTGAACACACCCCAGCCGGGGATGCCGCGCCGTCGTAACGCCTGAGCGCGGGCGTAGTAAATCTCACCCAGCTTGCCCGCGTCGATGAACCGCTTGATGGTGCGCACGCCCGTGCTGAAGCGCATATTGAGCGCGACCTGCAGCTTCTTGCCCGTGCGCCTCACCGCTTCCAGCATCTCGCGCCCTTCCTTGGCGTTCATCGCCATGGGCTTCTCCACCAGCACATGCTTGCCAGCCTCCAGCGCGTCGATGGTGGGCTGTTTGTGCAGGTAGTTGGGAGTACATACGCTGACCGCATCCACCTCTTTCAGCTTCAGCAGGTCGCGGTAGTCGGTAAATACGTGTGGCACGTTGAACTTCTCCGCGGCAGATTTAGCCACCTCGGGGTTGATATCTGCCACCGCCACGATGCGGCACAGTTCCGGATACGCCGCGTAACCTGGCATGTGTGCCGCCTGCGCAATGCCTCCACTGCCGATAATCCCAATACCTATCGGTTTCTTCGCTTCCTTCTTGCTCATCTTCATTCCCCTCAGATTCTGGTAGTTGGTGTGGCAACACGCTCCGGATGAACCGGCACGACACCTGCGATAGAATTACCGCCTCCGCCGTGTTTCTCCTGCCACGTGACTGAGTATACAAAAAAGAGTTGATTTTTTATCACTATTCTGATATACTCAATGTAACCAAGAGCAACAGTATCATGCTTCCTGCGAGCGTCCTCCAGTATCACGCAGGAAGCCCTACCCCTCTGCGACCACCCCCGCGCAGAGGGGTGTTTTTCTCGCGCCACGCTATCACAACTCGGCGAGCGTGCGGATGACTCGCTCCGGTAGCATCTCGGGCGGGGCTTCGGCGAGTGCCTCTTCGTTCGTAACGCCGGTCAGCACCAGCACGGTATGCAGTCCCGCTCGTTTACCCACCAGCACATCGGTGTCCAGGCGGTCACCGACCAGAACCGCCTCATCAGCAGGCACACCTGCTTGCCTCAGAAGGAGTTCCATGCTGTAGGTGTTGGGTTTGCCGATGACCAGCGGCTCCACCCCGGTGCAGGTCTGGATTGCCGCCACCAGCGCCCCACCGCCCGGCACAATCCGCCCCCGAGCGGCTGGATAGGTAGCATCGCGGTTGGTGGCGATGAACTGCGCGCCATGCTGGATGGCATAGTGAGCGCGACGCAGTTTGTCATAGGTGAAGTCTCTGTCGATACCCGCCACCACGTAGTCGGCGCCCTCTTCTTCGGGGTCGGTCACCACCACCATACCGATACGGCGCAGCTCCTCGTGGATGCCCTCTTCTCCAACGATGAAGACCCTGCGCCCCTCCGCACCCTGCGATTGCAGGTAAAGCGCGGTAGCGTAAGCGGAAGTCATGAAATCCTCCTCGCACGACAGAATGCCCATGCCTGCCAGCCGACGCACATATGCCTGCCGGGTCAGCGCGGAGTTGTTCGTCAGAAAGCGCACCATCACTCCGGCATCGCGCAACCGTTGCACCGTTTCGACGGCAAACGGCATCGGCTCATCGCCTCGATAGATCACTCCGTCCAGGTCAAAAATGACTAGAGGCACGCTCATTTGTCGTCAATGCCTCCGGCGTCGCGCCGAGTGGCGCACTTGAGCGATCGCACAAACGAATGGACAGATGCCAGTAACCTCTCCTCCTCCTGCTGTGCCTGCTCTGCAATCAGCGAAACCACCGCACTGCCCACGACCGCACCGTCCGCGATACGACACACAGCCTGCACATGCTCCGGTCGCGAGATGCCGAAGCCCACACACAGAGGCAGGTCGGTCAGCGAGCGCATCGCCTCGAGCATTCGCGGCACCTCTTCCGGCACGTCCTCGCGTGCACCGGTCACTCCGGTGCGGGACACACAGTACACAAACCCACTGCTCATGCTTGCCACCAGCTTCATCCGCTCTGGGGTACTGGTCGGCGCGATGAGGAAGATGGTGTCCAGCCCGTGCGCTCGCGCCACTGTGTGCCACTCCCCCGCTTCATCGGGCGGCATGTCGGTCATGATGACGCCGTCCACTCCCGCCTCCCGCGCCTTCTGGGCAAAATGCTCCATACCCATCTGCCACACCGGGTTGAAATAGGTCATGGTCACCAGCGGAACGTCCGTCCGGGTGCGCACGCGGGCGATGGTGTCCAGCACACGGGCTGGCGTGGCGCCCTGCCGAAGCGCACGGAAGGTGGACGCCTGTATGGTAGGACCATCCGCCAGCGGGTCACTGAAGGGAATGCCCACCTCAATAATGTCCGCCCCAGCGTCGGCAACGGTCACTATCAATTTCTCGGTGAGCGGAAGACTGGGGTCGCCCGCAGTGATGAAGACTACCAGTGCGCCCTCGTTTCGCTGGCGAAGGGTGTGGAATCGCTCGGCGATGCGGTTCATAGCTGCCCTCCCAGAGCGCGAGAGACGATGTCCACATCCTTGTCTCCTCTGCCCGAGAGGTTGATGAGGATACTGCTCTCGCGCGGCATGTTGGGCGCGATCCGCATCGCGTGCGCCACCGCGTGCGCCGTTTCCAGCGCGGCGATGATGCCCTCCGTCTGAGCCAGTACCTGCAGGGCGCGCAAAGCCTCCTCGTCGGTAGCAGTCACGTACTCCGCGCGACCGGTGTCCTTCAGGTAGCTGTGCTCCGGGCCCACGCCGGGGTAGTCAAGTCCGGCAGATATCGAATGCGTCGGCAGAACCTGTCCGTACTCGTCCTGCAGGAGGTAACTGGCGGCTCCGTGAAGCACTCCTGGTCTGCCGGTTGCCAGCGTAGCGGCATGTTCGCCTGTATCCAGCCCGCGCCCCGCCGCCTCCACGCCTATAAGGCGCACCGGGTCGTTCAGGAATGGATAGAAGATGCCCATCGCGTTGCTCCCGCCGCCGACGCAGGCGACCACCACATCCGGCAGGTTGCCCGTCATCTCCAGCATCTGCTCTCTGCTCTCCTGCCCAATGACGGATTGAAAATCGCGCACAATCATCGGATACGGATGGGGTCCAACCACCGAGCCGATAATGTAGTGGGTGGTGCGCACGTTGGTCACCCAATCGCGGATAGCTTCGCTGGTAGCATCCTTCAGCGTGCGTGTGCCGGATGTGACCGGGATAACTTTCGCGCCGAGCAGTTTCATCCGAAACACATTCAGCGCCTGACGGTGCACGTCCTCCTCACCCATATACACTTCACACTCGAAGCCAAATCGCGCGCACACCGTTGCCGTCGCCACGCCGTGTTGTCCCGCGCCCGTCTCGGCGATGATCCGCCGTTTGCCCATACGCTTTGCCAGCAGAATCTGACCGAGCGTATTGTTGATTTTGTGTGCCCCGGTGTGGCACAGGTCTTCGCGCTTGAGATAGATCCGCGCCCCACCGAGCTGTTCGCTTAAACGCTCCGCGTAGGTGATGGGAGTGGGTCTGCCCACGTAGTGACGGAGATAGTAATGAAACTCTCGTTGAAACTCGGGGTCCTGCTGTGCCTTTCGGTATTCGCTCTCCAGCTCGTCCAGAGCGGGAATCAGCGTCTCGGGCACGAATCGCCCGCCAAAGACGCCGAAATGACCGCGAGTATCAGGAGCCGTCTGCAAACCGCTGGACATTCGCGATAAACTCCTTCATCTTGAGATGGTCTTTGATGCCGGGCGCGCTCTCCACGCCACTGCTCACATCCACAGCGAATGGGTGAACCTGAGCGATGGCTTCACAGACGTTATCCGGGGTCAGTCCACCCGCCAGAATAATCGGCTTGACCGCCTCTTCGCTCAGCAGTCGGGCAAGACGCCAATCTGCCTGCTCGCCGGTACCGCCCATCTTGTGTGGGTGGTAAGCGTCTACCAGCAGGGCGTCCGCCTCGCCTTGCAGGCGAAGGGCTGTGTGCACATCCGCTTCCGTGCGCAGGCGCACCGCTATCACCCTGCGAACCCACAGGGGTATCCGCGCACGCTCGGCACCGGGAACGAACTGCACCGCCTCCACGTGCCGCCATATTTCGTCTGGCTGGTCGCGAAGATGCCCGAACACCGCCACCCGCGACACATAGGGTGGCACGCACTGAAGCAACTCCAGCAACTCTTCGCGGTCGCTCACGAAGCGGGGGCTCGCCGGTTCCAGCACGAAGCCAACCGCATCTGCCCCATACTGCACCGCGGCGTGCACATCCTCTTCCTGAGTTAGTCCGCAGATTTTCACGCGCACCATGTTCGTCACCGTTACAAGAGTATACACCAGAATGCCACGTGGAAACATACCAGGCGTGCCTACCGCAGAATATGGCATTGTGCTATAATGGGGTTGAGCGCGCTTCACCGAGAAGGCGAGGGATTCCGATGGAGGCTATCCGCACACCCTCAAAACCCGAACGCGAAGAGGCATACCGCCTTCGCATGAGTTACGAGCAGTTTCTGCGCTGGGCAGATGAGGATGTTCATGCTGAGTGGGTGGATGGGGAGGTTATCGTCTTTATGCCACCAAAAACAAGACATCAGACGCTGGTCAGCTTTCTGCATGGCTTACTCATATTGTACGTGCGTTTCTACGAACTTGGCGAGATATTTACCGCTCCTTTTGAGATGCGCTTGTCGCCTGCTGGTCCCTCGCGCGAGCCGGACATCCTGTTCGTGTCCCGCCAGAACCTGCATCGCCTCACCGCAGAACGGCTGGAAGGTGCCGCCGACCTCGTGGTGGAGGTGGTATCCGAAGACAGCGTGCGCCGAGACCGCGAGCAGAAGTTCGCGGAGTATCAGTCCTCTGGCGTGCGCGAATACTGGATGGTGGACTCGCGTGCAGGACAGGCGGGCGTGGAGGCGTTCGCCTTGAACGAGCAGGGTGTATATGAGCCTTTGCCGGTGGAGGATGGCATCATCCGCTCACGGGTGATACCCGGCTTCTGGCTGAAGGTGGAGTGGCTGACCGCACAGGAGATGCCCGACCCGCTGATGGCGTTTGCCGAGGTGGTGCAGTTGCCTGCGGAGGTGCTGGAGCAGTTGCGAGGGCTGTCGGAGCGGGGTGTGCAGGGCTGAGGAGGGGATGGGCGATGGCAACACAGACGCAAGAGCGCAAAGAGGAAGCATATCGCCTTCGCATGAGTTACGAGCAGTTTCTCCGCTGGGCAGATGAGGATGTTCATGCTGAGTGGGTGGATGGGGAGGTTATCGTCTTTATGCCACCAAAAACAAGACATCAGGAGATTCTTGTGTTTCTGGTACGCTTGCTGGCGCAGTACGCCGACTTCAAGCATAGCGGCAGAGTGCTAACGGCTCCCTTTGAGATGCGCTTGTCGCCTGCTGGTCCCTCGCGCGAACCGGACATCCTGTTCGTGTCCCGCCAGAACCTGCATCGCCTGACCGCAGAACGGCTGGAAGGTGCCGCCGACCTCGTGGTGGAGGTGGTATCCGAAGACAGCGTGCGCCGAGACCGCGAGCAGAAGTTCGCGGAGTATCAGTCCTCTGGCGTGCGCGAATACTGGATGGTGGACTCGCGTGCAGGACAGGCGGGCGTGGAGGCGTTCGCCTTGAACGAGCAGGGTGTATATGAGCCTTTGCCGGTGGAGGATGGCATCATCCGCTCACGGGTGATACCCGGCTTCTGGCTGAAGGTGGAGTGGCTGACCGCACAGGAGATGCCCGACCCGCTGATGGCGTTTGCCGAGGTGGTGCAGTTGCCTGCGGAGGTGCTGGAGCAGTTGCGAGGGCTGTCGGAGCGGGGCGTGCAGGGCTGAGGAGGACTGAACGAATGTCCCCGCGCGAGCGATTCCGTGCCATCGTGCGTGGAGAGAAACCTGACCGCTTGCCTTTCATGTTTGGCGGACCTCGCGCCTCCACGTTTGCCGCATGGCGCAAGCAGGGGCTTTCTGCAGAACAGCAGGCTCACTGGGGAGAGTTCCTTGGCGCGGAGGGATTTGTGGGCATCGGCAAGTTCGACTGCGGTCCCCTGCCCCGCTTCGAGGAGAGAGTGTTGCACGAAGATGGTAATATTCGCATCTGGATTGACCACTGGGGCGTGAAACGGATGGACGCCATCCATCAGCCCACCGCAGGGTTCGCCACCAGAAAGTATCTGGAGTTTCCCGTCAAAAACCATGCAGACTTTGAACGAATGAAAGCCCGCTTCGACCCGCACACACCGGAGCGAACTATCCCGATTCCTGGCGAGAACGAACGTCCGACCCTTAATCCGGACGGCTATCGTGTGTATCAGGACACGGTGAGCTGGCGCGAGCGCGTGCAGGTATGCAACAACAGCGAACATCCTGTGTCGGTCACCATCCCGGGGCTGTGGTGGACGGCGCGCGACTGGGCGGGCTTTGAAGGGCTGTGCATGATGTGCGTGGAGCAACCGGACCTCGTGCATGAGATGATGGAGTACTGGACGTGGTTCATCATGGAGCTGTACGACGAGCCTCTGCGCCACATCAAGGTGGATATGGTAATGCTGAACGAGGACATGGCGTTCAAGACACATGCCATGATCTCGCCAGGCATGATGCGTGAGTTCATGCTCCCGCGTTACCGTCGCCTCTACGCCTTCTTCAAGGAGCGGGGAGTGGACTGCGTGATGATGGACTCGGA
>FWPU01000375.1_pt1 | contig 142897 bp, 120 predicted proteins | sample 2228361 | NCBI WGS metagenome assembly FWPU01 (sample SAMEA103939777, study PRJEB20133) | metagenome | reverse complement strand
CCTGCGCTCCGGCCACGCAGCCATCTTCGAGCGTGCAGTGGTCAGCGATGCCCACCTGCCCGCCGATGACGACGTCCGAACCCACCCGGCTGCTGCCGGAGATGCCCGTCTGCGCGGCAATCACTGTATGGCGCCCGATGGCGACGTTGTGGCCGACGTGGACGAGATTATCAAGCTTGGTGCCTTCGGCGATAGAAGTGGCGTCGAGCGCGCCGCGGTCAATTGTGGTATTCGCTCCGATTTCGACATCGTCTGCAATCTCAACCCGGCCGAGCTGCGGGAATTTCTCGTAGTGGTCATGGGCACGGACGTAGCCGAAGCCGTCGCTGCCGATAACGGCGCCCGCATGCACGATGACGCGAGCACCCAGTTTCACGCCCGGATAAATGGTCACGCGGGGATGAAGGCGGCAGCCGGGGCCTATCTTCACGTCTCGCCCGACAAAACAAAAGGCACCGACTTGCGTCCCGGCGCCGATCTCCGCCCCTGCTTCTATCACTGCGTACGGTCCGAGCGCTGCATCTTTGGCAACCAGGGCTGTGGCGGCAACAATCGCAGTGTGGTGGACGCCTTCCGCGATGCGCGGCGGCGGCACCAGCCACGCGGCGGCGCGAGCAAACGCCAGCCGCGGCTGCTCGGTGCGCAACACAGTTTTCATCTGCGGCAGACGCAGCCCCGGAGGGGCCAGCACACAACGCGCCGCGGAATGCACCGCTCGTTCCAGGTGCCGCTCCGAATCCACATAGATCAGCTCGTCCGGGCGGGCGCTTTCCGGGCTGGCCACGCCGGAGATTCTCAAGCTGCCGTCGCCTTCCAGCAGGATTTTCAAGAATTCTGCCAGCTCACGCGCCGTGCAAATCATAGTTCCCTCACTCTGCAGCAGAAGAGTTGCATTTCAGTCGGGATAGATGGGTGGCGCGCCTGGTGGGCGCGTCTTCCAGCGTTTGTGGACCCACAGCCACTGGTCTGGCCGCCGGCGCACACATTCTTCAATGATGCGCGTAAATCGCTGCGTGTTCACGGGGACGTCTTTTTCCTCGTCGCCGCTGCGCACCAGTTCGACCTCCGGCTCGAAACGCAGCCGGTACTTGCGCAGCTCTTCGTCCCAGTAAATGTATCCCGGCACCACCGGCGCGCCGGTGCGCAGGGCAATGCGCGCCACGGCGTCCGTGGTACAGGCGGGAACGCCAAAAAAATCCACGAACACGCCGTCGGTCGAGGGCGTGTTCAAGTCGGCCAGGATGCCCACGGTGCCGCGGCTGCGCAAGACCTGAAAAATCTGGCGCGCGGAGTTGGTCTTATCCACCGGCGTGTTGCCCGAAGCGCAGCGGTAGCGGTTCACCAGTGCGTCCACGCGCGGGTTGGGGATGGCGCGGACGAGAAAATGCATCGGGTAGCCGTAGAGCGCATGCGCGAATGAGGAAAGCTCCCATGCGCCGATGTGTCCGGTCAGCACCAGCACGCCGTTGCCTTTGGCGTGGGCGTGGGCGAAGTTTTCGAAACCGTCATAGCGCACGATGCGCTGAATCGTCTCGCGGCTGTAACGCGGGAAATGCGCAAATTCGGCAGCCATCCAGCCCAGATGCCGCATCAGGCGGTGAAGCACGCGGCGGCGCTGTGCGTCGGGCCAGTCGGGAAACGCTATCCGCAGATTGATCATAGCCGCGCGGCGCAGCGGAGGTCGCAACGCGCAGGCGACCTGCGCCACCCACGCCCCACACGGGCGCGCCAGCGGCCGCGGCATGGCCCCTAGCGTTTTCAGTACCAGCCATGCCGCCGCGTATTCGAGCCATTCCCGCATCAACCGCTTAATCTAACACCGGCGAGCACGGCCTGCACATCGCCGCGGCGGGTTTGATAGACTCGCTGAGCCTTGACTGCGAATCTGCCAATGCGACACGCTGCAGCCGCACTGGCTGTCGCTGCGGTGCTCTACTTCTGCTTCCTCAGCCAGCTCGGCGCGATCGGGCTGGTAGGCCCGGACGAGCCCCGCTACGCCTGGGTGGCGCGCGAAATGTACAAAACCGGCGACTGGATTACCCCGCGGCTGTACGGCGAGCCGTGGTTTGAGAAGCCTCCGCTGTTCTACTGGGCAGCGGCGGCGGCGTATTCGGTTTTCGGCGTGAGCGAATTCTCTGCCCGACTACCTTCGGCGGTGGCCGCGTTGCTGGCGGCCCTGGCGCTGGCCTGGACCGCGTGGCGATACTATGGGGCAGCAGCGGGATTCGCGGTGCTGCTGATTTTTCCCACCTGCATCGGCGTGCTGGGTTTTGCCCGCGGTGCTTCCATGGACATGGTGTTCAGCAGCATGCTGGCGCTGGCCATGGCCGCGGCTGCGGAGGTCATGGTGCGCCCTGCACGGGAGGGGCGCCCGGCAGGACGCTGGCAGGCGTTTCTGGGAATCTTTCTGGGCGCGGCGGTGCTGGCAAAAGGCCCGGCGGGAGTGGTGCTGGCGGGCGGCAGCGTGGTGGTGTGGTCGCTGGTGACCGGAGAATGGCGAACTGCCCTGCGGCCGCTGCATCCGCGGGTAATCTTGTGGTTCGCGGTGACTGCGGTGCCCTGGTACGTGATGTGTGCGCGAATCAATCCCGGATTTGCCGAGGAATTCCTGGTTGCCCACAACGTGCAGCGTTACCTTACACCTGTATTCCGCCATGTGCAGCCGTGGTGGTTCTTCGGCCCTGTGCTTCTGCTCGGCTTGATGCCTTGGGCGGCGCTGCTGTTCGGTGCCGCACGCGACGGCTGGCGCCGCGGGCAGGGGTGGAGACAATCGCCGTCCGTATTCTTTGCTTGCTGGGCGCTGTTCCCGCTGCTGTTTTTCAGCTTTTCGCAGTCCAAGCTGCCGGGCTATATCCTGCCGGCGGTGGCGCCGCTGGTGCTGATAATGGTTCGCAGCCTGAGCCGGAGTCTCGAGCCGCGCGGGCAGGCCGCGTACTGGCTGCTGGCCACGGTGGGTGCGACGGTGGTGGCGCTGGCACTGACGGCCGGTCACTGGCTCGAGCGTTTGCCGGAAGCTTCCGGTCTAGCGGATACCCGCGTGGTCACGCTCTGGCTTGCCGCGGCGGCTGTTGCGGGAGCGGTTACCGCGCTGCTCGCGCTGCTGCGCAAGCCGTGGGCAGCGCTGATATTCACGGCATTGTTTTTGGCGGGCCTGACCGAAGCAACAAACCGCTTCCTGATTCCGAAGCTTGATCCTTATCTTTCTGCGCGCGCTGCGGCGCAGATGGTCGCCGACGACGCAGCGCTGGTGCAGCAGCTACACGCCTACAAACTGCACCGTGCCTGGTACTACGGGCTCAATTTCTATCTGGGACGGGAATTGCCGCTGTGGCAGCCGGACAGCGACGGAATTGTGTGGATTTTTACTTCGCAAACTGGACGGAAGGAGCTCGAGGCACGCGGGCGCACGCTGTTCGTCCTGCCCTCTCCGTCACCGGAGGCCCTCCTAGTGCGCATCGAATAAACTTCACGGCCACCCGCCCGGCGGCAGGTACTGAAGAAAGAAACCGACAATCAGACTTTCGTAGGCGCGCTTGTCCGCGTCCAGCATGCTGACGTAGCCGCCCTTCTGAACGATTTCCTGCTGGCGCGGCTCGGGCGCCTTCAGAAAAAGTTGCAAGGTCACTTCGCCCAGTGCCGGCTCGTCCAGAGGGCGGATGAACAGCTTGGCGCTTCCCGTCAGGCCTCCGATAAGGTCGCCCAGCCGCGGTGCATCACGCTCTGACCAGTGCAACAACCGGAATCCCCAGCGGGTGCAGGACTGCACCAAGGGCAGCGCACCCAGCCCGGAACGATCCACCTGGATTTGCAGCAGCATTTCTGGATGGTCGTACACCGATCCGACAGCCAGGGCCCGGATGCGTGGCTCTTGCGCCGCGGCGGATAGGGCAGCATAGGCGCCCAGATTGGTGCCCCAGACGCCGAAACGTTCGTGGTCGAGATCCGGCTGCTGGGCGAGAGCTTCAATGACCGCCAGCAGTTCCTTGGTTTCCTTAAAGCCGAGCGACGTCCGGCCCGGGCTGTTGCCGTGGCCGGAAAAATCAAACAGGAACACGTGGTAGCGGTTCTCCTGCAGGCCGGCGGCGAGCGGGAGCAGCTCCGCGCGGTGAGACTCGTAACCATGCGCGAGCACAATGACCGGTGCGCCGCGCCGGCCCGGATACAGCCAGCCTTCGCGAACTGTTCCGTCCGGCGCCGAATATTCCACCGTGCTGGGATTCCCCAACAGGCTCGAGGGAGAGAGATTAGTGGCTGAGGTTGCCGGTTTCAGGATCCGATAGAGCAGATAGCCCGAGATACACAGCAGCGCCAGCAGAAAAAAAAGAGACAGCGTGAGCAGGGCCGCCACCAGTTTGGCGCCAGTGCCGGCGCGTCGCGGAAATCGCATATGCAGAGCCATTCTTGTGTGCCGGACGGCGCAGCCGCCCAGCCAGCGCATCTTAACATGTGGCTAATCTTTCGCGGCTTCCGGCAGCAGGGGCGTGTCCCTGGATGCACTCTGCCACAGCCGCTATAATGCACCTGCGGTTTCCGGGCACTCAAAGCCATGCCCGCCGCTGCGGCCGGCCAAATCATGCGCATCGTTGAGCTCCGGCAACTGGAATCCCGCGCGCTGGAACCCCTGTTCGAAGAAGAGCGGCAGCAATGGCTCGATGTGCTGCACTGGGACTACCGGCCTTCGCTGCAAATCATCCGCAAATTTATTGACGCGCATTCCCTGGCGGGCTATGCCGCACTGGACGGCAAGACCCCAGCCGGATACGGCTTCTACGTAGTGGAAGAGCACAAAGGCCTGCTGGGCGATCTGTTCGTCTCATCGCGGTACCCGCACGCGCCGACCGCCGGGCGGCTGCTGCAAGAAATGGTCGCAACGCTGCGCGGTGTTCCCCGCCTGGAGCGCATCGAAGGGCAACTGATTCCCTTTGGCGGATCGCACGATGCCACGTTTGCGGAAATGGGCTTCCGGCTGTTTCCGCGCCAGTTCATGCTGCTGCCGCTTGAAACGGCGGCGAGCCCTGAGCCGGAAGGAAGGCTGAAGCTCGAACGGTGGGACGACCGCTGGTTCCAGTCCTGCGCGCGGCTGATCCAGCTCGCTTATGCGTACCATGTGGATAGTGAAATTAACGACCAGTACCGGAGCGAATCAGGCGCGCTGAAGTTTCTGCGCAACGTTATTCTGCTGCCGGGCTGCGGGCGGTTTCTGCCCGACGCGTCGTTTGTCGTGCGCGAACCGGGCAGCGACCGGCTGATTGCCGTGGTGCTGAATTCAGAAGTTTCACCGAAAGTGGCGCACACCACGCAAATTGCCGTCCTGCCTGGCTATCAGCGCCACGGGCTCGGCCGGCGGCTGATGCAGGCCACGATAGCCGCGGTTGCCGGGAAGAATTTCCGCGCGCTGACTCTGACGGTTTCTACCAGTAATATGCCTGCGGTCCAGCTTTACGAGCGGCTCGGCTTGCGTACCATCAAGACTTTCTCCGCTGCGGTCTGGCAGCAAACGAGCCGGGAACAAAGTTAGAAGCATCTGGCGACAGAAAATCGCCGCGGCTGCTGCCTTGTTCTCAACGGGGACGGTGGGGCGGCGGCTTTCTGCCGGCACTTTATTTCTTACCCCGCTGAGATTGGGCTCGCAGTTCGAATTTCGATTACTTGCGGGTGCGGTCCCGGAGCAAACCTTTCAGCTCGTCCATGAATTCGCGGACGTCTTTGAAATCGAGATAGACGGAGGCAAATCGCACGTAGGCAACCTTGTCGAGCTTGCGCAGGCGGGTCATCAGCAGTTCGCCAACTTCCTTCGTGGTGCGCTCGCGGTCGGCGGATTCGCTGACGTACCGTTCGGCCTCGTCCACCAGCGCTTCCAGCTTCGACGGCGCCACCGGCCGCTTCTCGCAGGCCTTCAACAGGCCCTGGAGAATTTTCTGCCGGTCAAACTTTTCGCGGCGGCCGTCTTTCTTGATGACCATGTAAGGGATTTCGTCAACGCGTTCGTAGGTGGTGAAGCGGCGGCCGCAGTGCAGGCATTCGCGGCGCCGGCGGATCAGTTCGCCGCTGCGCGCCTCGCGCGAGTCAATCACCCTGTCTTCGATTTTCTGGCAGTAGGGGCACTTCACCGGTCAGCTTCTCCCGTCTGCGTGCCCGTCCCAGGAGCCACGATGTGCCCGCCGGAGGCTTCTGCTTTGGCCTCGGCGCGGGCCAGCCGGCGCAGCTCGGCCACCGACCAGCCTTCGTGAATCAGCAGCGGAATCCCCGCCAGCGAGCAGGCAGCAAACGTCACCAGCCAGATGACAATCGCCGCGGCCGCGGCGGGCTCCTTTTCTACTCCAAAGACGACCGTGAAGGCAACAAACGCAGCGAGCTGCGCGCCTCCGCCGACGCCGGGCAACTGTACTGCGGAGCCGACCATGCTGAAGGCCAGCACCACCACCGCGGCGGCCAGTCCCAGCTCTTCGAGCCGTCCGCCGAAGCTGCCGGCCACCCAGTCGTAAATCAGCACGACAAAAAACCAGTGCAGCGCCGAATAGCCGACTGCCGCGGCCAGGTCGCCAGGGGTGCGTATTGCTTGCAGACCTTGGCTGAACCCGGCAAACAGCCCGGCGGCACGGCCGCGCCAGCCGCCTCGTTCCCGCCAGCCGGCAAGCCGCCGGTCGGCCCACTGCGCACCATGGAATCGGAAGTAAACTAGAAAAACGACCATTGCCGCCAGACCCACCAGCAGCACGCCGCCGGTCGAACGCGCGGCCGCAAGAAAGGCGCCGCCTTGCTGTCCGGGCAGCATCAGCCGCGGGAAAAACAGCAGCGCCAGCCCGGCCAGCACGACGGTGCTGGCGACATCAAAGACGCGCTCGAGCACGTAGATGCCGAACATGCTGGATACCGATTGCCGCAGCTTACGCGCTATCAATATCGGGCGAACCGGTTCCCCGGCGCGTCCCAGCACAAACAGCCCCGTGAAGCCGGCCAGCGTGGCCTTGTAAACGGGAAGAAACTGTGCATCACCCAGGTACCGGCAGAAGCGGACCCAGCGCAGCGCGCGTACCGCGTAGGTCACATAGATGGTGGCGATGCCCAGCAGCAGCGACCCCAGGCGAAGATGGCGCAACGACTCGCCCAGGCGGTCCCAACTGAAGCCTTCCAGCCCGATCGTGTCTCGCAAGCGATACAGCAGCGCCCCGAGGATCACGATCGCCAGGACCACCAGCAGAGTCGTGCGCACGGTGCGGGACATTCGGCCGCGAAACTAGCAACAACCCCACAGGGTGTCAAGAAAGGAAACGCTGTCAGCACCCTCGCGTGCGCCCGAGCCAACTGCTTGGCAAGGGGGAGGCGGGCGGGTAAGATGCGCCGGACGGGTCGGTTGCGAAGCCAGCCCACGGTATGCGGGTGCGTATCGGGCCGGGGGGTCTGGCTGCCAGCGGAACTTTTTGGCCCTCGTCTTCGTTCCACTCAGTGAGGCCGAGAAGGGCCAAAGGCTGAGAGGCAGATGCCAAGTTGGAGCCGGACGTTCAACTGGTCCAGCGGTGCCTCCGGGGCGACGGCTCGGCCTGGGAGGAGCTGGTGCGACGCCATACCCGGCGCATCTACAACCTCTGTTACCGGTTCACCGGGAACGCGCACGAGGCCGAAGACCTGACGCAGGAGGTTTTTCTGCGCGTCTATCGCACCCTGGGCAGCTATCGTGCCGTCCACGGCGGCTTCACCACCTGGATGACCAGCGTGACGCGCAACCTGCTGATTGACCATTACCGGCGCACCCGGCGTGACCGCCTGACCGATTCGCTCGACGACGCCATGCCCAGAATCGAGCAGAAAGAATCCGGCGCACCGCGCCCCGACCAGTTTGCGGCGCTCGGTGAGCTGAGCCAGCAGGTGCAGCGTGCGCTGCAGAAACTTTCCCCTGACCTGCGCGAGGCCGTCATCCTGCGCGACTTGCAGGGGCTCGAATACAAGGAGATCCAGGATGTGTTGCAGGTGCCGGAAGGCACGGTGAAGTCGCGCATCAACCGCGGCCGGATCGAGCTGGCGCGCCTGCTGGAACAGATGGGAGTGCATCCGCCTGCCGCGTGAGCGGGAGCGAAGTTATGCAGTGGAGCTGCGAACAGATCGAACAGCGGCTAACCGACTACCTGGATCGCCTGCTGTCGCCCGGAGAGCGCGAAGCGTTTGCGGTGCACGCGGAGTCGTGCGTGCGCTGCCGCCCTCTGGTGGAACGTATGAGCCACCTGGTGGGCGCGCTGCACCGGCTGGAGCCGGTGGAAGCGCCGCCGCACCTGGTGGGTCGCATCCTGGAGCAGACGTCCGGCGGCGAAGCCAGGAAGGGCTGGCGCACAAAACTGCCGGCGTGGCTGCTGCCCGTGTCCACCCCGCGGTTCGCAATGGGCGCGGTGACAGCGATGATCGCGTTTCTGATGCTTTCCCAGGCGCTGGGGATTTCCTGGTCGCAGGTCGAGCTGGCCGATCTGCACCCGAAGAATCTGTACCGCGCCGCGGACCGGCGCGTGAACTTGATGTACGGGCGCGGAGTGAAATTCGTGAACGACCTGCGGGTGATTCAGGAGTTGCAATCCCGCCTGCAGCCGGCCACCCCGCCGGAAGGCACTGAGCCGCAGGAAGCGCCTCCGGGGAACAACCAATCGGAGCGGCCGGATGAGCGTCGGCAGAATCACGCGGATGAAATTTTGCACAACGAAGTGATGCTTGCGTATTTCGGCCTCGTCCCGCAGAGCGGAACGGGGCTGCCGCCGGGGAGGAACACACCATGAAGTGCGCTGTCCACACGGAAGTGGATGCCACTGGCTTCTGCCGGAACTGCGGCAAGGCTCTGTGCGAGCAGTGCAAGCGCGACGTGCGCGGCATCCTGTACTGTGAAGACTGCCTGGCCGCGGTCGTCACGCTGCCGCAGTCCGTCCCCGGAGCACCAAACCCGACCTTGGCCGCCATCCTGGGCCTGATCCCGGGACTGGGCGCCGTTTACAACGGCCAGTACATGAAGGGCCTGATGCATCTGGTGATTTTTGCGGGCTTGATTGCCATGGCGGAACGAGTGGAGATTTTCAGCCTGTTCGTGGCCGCGTTCTACATCTACATGCCCATCGAAGCGTATCGCACCGCAAAAGCCAAGATGCTCGGCCAGCCGCTGGCGGATCCATTTGCCGACCTGGGATCGACCCAGCCCATCGGCGCGTTTTTGCTGATCGCGCTGGGTGTGCTGCTCCTGCTGGACAACATTTCCGGTTTGAACATCTGGCGCTGGATTGAAAATCTCTGGCCGGTTCTGCTGATTGTGATTGGTGTCTGGCTGCTGCGGAAGCGAATCCGGTCAGCGCCCGAGGGGGAAAAACAGCTATGAGCACTCCTGTGCAACAGTCACCGGCGGGCGTACCGCAGCCGGCGGCGCCGCGGCGCGACGGGTTGATGGCGCCGCTGGTGCTGATCACCCTGGGCGTGCTGTTCCTCGGCGGGCAACTGAACTGGGGCTACTCCTTCTGGGAGCTTTGGCCGGTGCTGCTGATCGTCATCGGCATCGGCAAGGTGATCAGCGCCATCCGCTGGAACCAGCAGCTCGGCGCGTGAGAAACCGATGAGCAACGGCATGCCAAGACGGCGTTCGGTGTTCGGCGGGCTGCTGCTGGCCGTGCTGGGCGCCTACTTCCTGATGGCCAATCTGCGGCCCGACCTCAACCTGTGGTCGGTGTTCTGGCGCTACTGGCCAGTGCTGCTGATCCTGTGGGGCGTGGCCCGGCTGTTCGATTACATGGGCGCGCGGCGCGTGGGCCAGGCGCCGCCGCGGACGCTGACGGTGGGTGAATTTTTCCTGCTATTGTTCCTGATCGTTATTGCCGGAGCCATCTCAGGCCTGCGGCAGATCCGAAGCGACCCCGACCGGCAGATTGATATCCTGCTGCCCTGGGACCGCTCGTTCTCGTTCACCGAAGAAATCACCGCCGAAGCCGTTCCCGCCGACGCGGAGATCAGCATCAGCACGCCGCAGGGGAATATTGAAATCCACCCCGAAGACACCACCGGAATCCGCGCCGTGGTCGGCAAGCGCGCTTATGCTTTCAGCGAGCGCGACGCCCGCCGCGCGGTCGAGCAGGCTGAAGTGGTGATCGAGAAGACGGAATATGGGTACGAGTTGAGGCCGGAGTGGCGCAGCGGCCGCCGGCTGGGGAACGTTTATTTCGACCTGAAGGTGCACGTGCCGCGGCAGGCTTCCGTTACGGTGAAGGCCCTGCGTGGCGGTTTGCAGTCCGCCGGACTCGCGGGCCGGCTGGATGCAGACATCCGCCGGGGCGACGTGGAGATCCGCGATGCGGGCAGCTCGGTCCGCATCAAGCTCCGCGATGGCGATGTGCGCATCACGGGCGCCAAGGGCGACGTGAAACTCGAAGGCCCCGGCGACCTGATTGAAGTTGCCGATGTAGCCGGCGCGCTCGTCGTCGAAGGGAACTTCAGCGGCCCGATCCGCATCTCGAATATTCAGGGCGAAACCACATTCCGCTCCTCACGCACCAACCTGACGACAGGACGCATCACCGGCCGGCTCGAGCTCAGCGGTGGCAACCTGTCGCTGGTGGATTCGACCGGCAACGTCAGCCTGGTTACTCGCAGCTACGACATCACGATGGAAAACGTGGACGGTGAGCTGCGCATCGAAAACCGCAGCTCCGGCGACGTCAAGCTCTGGTTCCGCGAGCCGCCGCGCCAGCCCGTCCAGGTGCGGAACGAAAAAGGCGACATCGAAATCACCCTGCCCGCCAGTGCCGCCTTTGGATTGCAAGCCAGCGCGCGCCGCGGCGAAATTGAATCTGACTTCGAAGGGCCTGACCTGCAGCAGACGCAGCGAGAGGACTCCGCTGAACTCCGCGGGCGCGTCGGTCCCGCCAGGCGGGACGGCCCGCAAATCCGGCTGGAAACCACCTACGGCACCATTCGCCTCCGCAGGAGCGGTTGAGGCGCCGCGGGCACCGGCTGCGCTACCCCGCTGACCTTATTCCCTTGACGGATAATATATTCCTGTATAATATGGCGGTGACTTTTCCCTTCCTGTTCCACTGAGGTTTCGTGACGGACAGCGGCGAGGCGAAGTCTCGGTGTCGCACGCAGCGTGCTCGGCGACGATTGGGGGCAAAGTGCCGTTCAACCCGCCGTAGCCGGCGAAGCTCGCCCCGCCTCCGCCGCAAACCAGGAATTCGCCGCCAAGCCCGCAAAGCACGTCCAGGCCCCGCAGCCATTGAACTCCAAGCCGCAGCGGCTCGCAGTGGTCGTTCACCACAGGCGGCGCTGCTGCCGCTGCGGCTCAATGGCTCGGTCGGCCGCGGGGGAGCCAACCGGCCGGAAGATGTCCGCGCCGTGAAGCAGCGCCTGCGCGAACTTGGCTTCGACTGGCTGGCGCGGGACGCAGCGGCAGATGCCGACACCATCGCCACCCTTCGCCTGTTCCAGGCCATCAAGAACGGTCTGCACCGGGTCGAGCACGCCCAAAATGACGGCCGGGTGGACCCGGGCGGGGACACGCAGCACTGGCTCGAAGCCTTGAACGCGCCGCGCTGGCAGTTGATGCCGCGCGGGTCGCGCGAAGCCGGCTTCCTGAACTTCGAGCTGCTGGATGAAACTGACCAGCACGACTACGGCACCAGTTGGATGGCGGAAACCATCATCGCCGCCGGCGCCGCTTACCGGGACTCCTATCTCGGCTCGCATCGCGCAGCCGCATTGCTTACGACGAACGACGTGAGCCTGCCCCGCGGCGGTAACACTCCCGACCATGCAACGCATGAGACGGGCCTTGACTGCGACTGCCGCCTGCCGCGAACCGACGGGGGCTCCGGGGGCATCACCTGGAATCGCCCCGGCACAAAGCAGAAAAACTCGCTCTACGACCGCGAAGCCGCCCGCGCCATGCTCCGCGCCATCCAACGACAGCCACTGTGGCGACGCACGCTGTTCAACGACCCCGTGCTGATTGCCGAAGGTCTGTGCGTCGCCGCGCCGGGCCACGACGACCATATCCATTTCGAGATCAAGCCGCCCGCACCCATCCACGGTTAACCGCGAGCAGTGCAGCTAGCGTTCGAGGAGTTGCTTGAGAAGGCTGAAGAAACTGGGGAAAGAGACCCCGACGCAGCCGGCGTCGCGGATTCTTGTTTCCCTTTCGGCGCCAAGCGCGGCCACCGCGCAGGCCATGGCGATGCGGTGGTCACCAGCGGGGTCAATTTCGGCGCCGCACAGCCGGCCGCCACTCTTCACCGCGGAGCGCCCGCCGACGCGCAGGCCGTCAGCAAACTCCTCCACTTCCGCGCCCATCCGACGAAGATTTTCGGCCAGGGCGGCGATGCGGTCGCTTTCTTTTACGCGCAGCTCGTGCGCATCGCGGATTTCAATGCCCTGCCCGGTGTAAGGCCCCAGCGCGGCCAGCACGGGCAGTTCGTCAATCATCTGCACGGCCTGCGCCCCCTCGACCTTGCCACCCGCCAGCGGGGCATATTCCACGCTGAGGTCACCGACCAGTTCGCCATGCTGTAAGGCAAGCCGCGCGAAGCGAAGCGGCGCGCCCATCGCACCGAGAAAATCCAGCACCGCGGCGCGCGTCGGGTTTAGACCCACGCCGTGAACGACCAGTTGCGAGCCGGGCAGGATCAGCGCCGCAGCAATAAAAAAGATGGCGGAAGAAAGGTCGCCAGGGACACTCACTCGCCGGGCTTCGAGCCGCGGGCGACCCTGCATGCGGATGGTGCGTCCAATGTGTTCGGGTGGCGCGCCGAACTCGGCCAGAGCCAGTTCGGTGTGGTCTCGGGTGCGCACCGGCTCGGTGACTGACGTTATGCCTTCGGCAAACAGCCCGGCCAACAGGATGGCGGATTTCACCTGCGCGCTCGGAACGGGCAAATCGTAGTCAATCGCGCGCAGCCGCCCGCCATGAATGGCAAGTGGCAGCAAGTCGCCTTCGCGTGCGGTGATGCGCGCGCCCATGCGCTCGAGCGGTTCGATGACCCGGCGCATCGGCCGCCGGCGCAGCGAGTTGTCGCCGTCTATGACGCTCCGGAAGGGCTGCCCGGCCAGGACGCCGGCCAGCAGCCGTGCCGTCGTGCCGGAATTGCCGGCGTCAAGCTTTCGGGGCGAAGCGCGCAGGCCGTCGAGACCTGCGCCCGTGATGCTCACGGCAGCGTCGCGCTGCTCAATTCTCACGCCCAATCGCTTCAGGCAATCGAGCGTGCGCTGGCAATCCTCTGCCGGGGAGTAGTTTTCGATGCGGCTGGTGCCTTCGGCCAAGGCGGCGAGGATGGCGTAACGGTGGGAGATGGACTTATCGCCGGGAACACGCACGGCACCGGAAATCCTTCGCGCTGGGTGGATGAGTTGATTCGCCACAGCGCGATTCTAGCACGCGCTCCGCGGCGGAAAGCCGCCGGGAACCTTTGGAGCTGCCGGGAGCATCTGCTGTTGGGTAGCGGGCTTGCGACCGCGTTGAATTGGAGCTAGCGCGCAGGTATGATGAGAAGCTGATGCTCCCGTGCCCGGCCAGATTGACTGCTCCGTGCCTCGCACTGCTGCTGGCGTGTCTGCTTGCCTTTTCGCCTGCACGCGCCCAGACGTCCGCGCAGACCACCTCAGTAAATCCCGGAAGCCCACAGATTCTTCCGCTCGAGAAAATCAAGCCGGGTATGACCGGGTACGCGCTGACGATTTTTGAAGGCGACGCGGTCGAACGCATGGCGCTGGAGGTGGTGGGCATCCTGCCGAATCTGCTGGGGCCGAAGCAGGACATCATCCTGGTGCGGCTGAAGGGCGAGCGTGTGGAATACACCGGCGTGGCCGGAGGCATGAGCGGCAGCCCGGTGTACATCGAAGGCAAGCTGGCTGGCGCGCTCTCGCTGCGCTTCGGAGCGTTTGCCAAAGAGCCGCTGGCCGGCGTCACGCCGATTGAAAACATGCTGAACCTGCCGGTGAGTGGCGAGCCGCGCACGGCGGCAGAGGGGTCCATGGCGGAGCCTCTGACCGCCCGCGGCTCCGTGACCTATCCGCTCCCGCAGGAAATCACGCAACCCGCCGGCGCGGGCGAAGGCGCCTTCCTCACGCCTATCGAGACCCCGCTTGTGTTCTCCGGTTTCCACCCGCCGACGCTGCGGCGGTTTGCCAGCGAATTTGCGGCGTATGGCATGGTGGCTGTCCACGGAGGTACCGAGCCGCCGCGGCCGGATGACGCCGAGCTCAAAGCCGGCGACATGGTCAGCATGGTGCTGATGCAGGGCGACCTGTCCGCGCAGGCAAGCTGCACGGTCAGCGCCATCGTTGGCGACCGCGTTCTCGTCTGCGGCCATCCGGTGCTGGGTTACGGCGAGCTGGCCGCGCCGATGGCGCGCGGGCGCGTGGTGACCACGCTGGCTTCTTCGATGGCCTCCACGAAAATCGTCAATGCCGGCGGCGTCATCGGCTCGATTACCGACGACCGCCTGACCGGTGTGATTGGCCGGCTGGGCGCGCCGCCGCCGATGATTCCGATGGAGTTGGTCACCTCGACGCCCTACGGCGAGCAGACGTTCCGCTTTGAGCTGGTCGAGCACGCTAAGCTGACGCCGCTGCTGGTCGGCCTGGCCACGTTCAACGGCCTGGTATCGAACCCGGTGTACAGCGAGGGACTCACGTTCCGCCTGGCCGGCGAGATTGACATCACCGGGCACACACCGGTGAACCTGGAAAACATGTATGCGCCCACCGACCTGCCGGTGCCGGATGCTTTTTTTATTGTCAGCAATGTGCAGGCGATTTTTACGCGGATCTTCACCAACCCGTACGAAACCGCGCATATCCGCGGGATTCGCCTGCGCGTGGAAGCGGTGCCCGAGCGCCGCTGGGCGGCGATTGACAGCGCGTGGAGCGAGAAGAGTGAGGTCAGCCCGGGCGAAGAGATTAAGGTCAAAGTCCTGCTGAAACCCTACCGGGGGGAGCCGTTCATCCGCGAGGTTCCCGTCAGCATCCCCACCCAGGCGCCCAAGGGGCAGCTTCGCATCCTGGTGAGCGATTCGGAAACACTGAACCGCATGAGCCGGTTTTTCTCGCTGGGGCCGCAGGGACGGCTCGGCGGGCTGGAACAGTTGATTGCGCTGCTGAACCGTGAACGGCGCAACCACCGGCTTTACGTCACGCTGCTGCAGCCAAACCCGACGCTGCTGCTAGAAGACAAGGAACTGCCCAACGCCCCGCTTTCTCAGATTCACATCCTCGACCAGCGGCGCACGCCGGGCAGTTCGCTGCTGCTGCGCGAATCTGCCGCAGGGGAATGGTCGGTGCAGATGAACCAGGTCATCGCCGGGCAGCACGTAATTACCATCACGGTGAAATAGCGTGCGGCAGTAGAAATTTTGAGTGGCGAAGCGGCAAAGCAGCAGCTCCCTGCGAAACTTCGCCACTTTGTCACTTCGCTGTTGAAGGTTATGAGAAATTGATTATGGATTCATACAAAGTATGGCCCAGGAGTCCGAAGGCGCAGAGCCGACGGCTGCTCCGTGCGGGAGCGTTTTTCGCACTGCTGGCGGCGCTGGTGCCGGCGGGGCTGGCCGAGCGGACGCGTTTCTGGCGGCAGTCGAGCTTTGAGGAGTTTGAGAAGGGCGAGGCTGACGGCGTGGCGCTGCGCAGCGACGGCAAGCTGGTGCTGGCGCCGCGCTTTGTGCAGTTTGCCGACCCCGACCTGGCCTACCTGTGGGCGCTGGCGGTGGATTCGCGGGGCCGGCTGTACGCAGCGGGCGGCTCCAATGCCAAAGTGGTGCGCTTCGATGCCGCCGGCTCCGCAACCACCGTTTTTGAATCGCAGGAGATGGCTGCGCAGGCGCTGGCGATTGACGCACGGGACAACCTCTACGTAGGCACCTCGCCGGACGGAAAAATCTATCGAATCACACCCGCCGGGGAGAGCGGCGTCTTCTTCGAGCCGCAGACGAAATACATCTGGGACCTGGCCATCGGCGCGGACGCAACCCTCTACGTCGCCACCGGTGACAAGGGCGAGGTCTTTGCCGTGGCACCGGACGGCACCGGCCGCGTCTATTACAAAAGCGAAGAGACGCACATCCGTTCGCTGGCCTTCGACCGCGAGGGCCGGTTGCTGGTGGGCACGGAGCCGAGCGGCTTGATCCTCCGGCTCGAAAAACCAGCGGCCGGAAAAGCAGAAGCAGAGCGCGCTTTCGTGATTTATGAAACCGACCGGAAAGAAGTGACCTCCCTGCTGGTGGATCGCGCGGGAAATATCTTTGCCGCTTCCGTGGGCCGGAAACAGGCGCACGCGCCAAGAATTCCGACTCCCGTCGTGGCCCCCGCGGTGCAGTCTTCCGCGCAGCAGGCACCTACGATACTGCAGCCGGGCTTGCCGATTCAGGTCGGTCAGCAGCAGCCGCAGACCACGCAGCTTGGCGGCTTCATTCCCTTTCCGGCCGTTAGCGGCGGCAGCGAAGTATACCGCGTCGCGCCGGATGGCGCGCCGGAGGTGCTCTGGAGCTCGAACACGGATCTCGTCTACTCACTCGGACTGGGGCCGGACGGCAAGCTGCTGCTCGGCACCGGCGACAAGGGCGTGCTGGTGCGCATCGAGCGCGACGACATCTTCTCCAACCTGGCCAACACCGCTTCGGCACAGGTCACCGGCTTGGCGAGCGGGGTGGACGGTAAAATCTTCGTGGCCACCGCCAATCCAGGAAAAATCTTCGTCCTCGGACCGGACTACGGACACGAAGGGACTTTCAAATCGCAGGTCTTTGACGCCAAGATTTTCTCCCACTGGGGCCGGCTGGCCTGGTGGGGTGAGAACGGCACCACCAACGGCGCCGTCGAATTCTACGTGCGCTCGGGCAACACCTCAAACCCCGAAAAAAACTGGAGCCCCTGGACAGGCCCCTACCGCAGTGCCGACGGGCAGGCCATTGAAGCGCCGCCGGCACGCTTCATTCAGTGGAAGGCCGTCTTCCGTGATGGACGGTTCCACTCCGTCGCACATGCGGGCGAAACGCCTAGCATCATCTGGGTAAGCGTGGCCTATCTGCCGAAAAACGTGGCTCCGCGGATCGAAGCCATTGCCCTGCAGGAGCCTGGCGTGCGCGTGCAGGGATTCACGCCGCCCCAGCAGGCCGCCAATGTGCAGCCGGTGCAGCTTCGCCTGCCGTCGCGCTCGGCAGGAAACCTCAACGCGGCCGGCACACAGCAGGTGGTATTGCAGGCACAGCAGGCTGCTGCCTCGCCGCCGAATACCCGCCGGATCGAACCACCACCGCAGGGCTTCGCACAGAAGGGCATCCAATCCGTCCTCTGGACCGCGGAAGACGACAACGACGACGACCTGATTTATTCCCTTTACTACCGCGGTGAAGGCGAAGCGAACTGGAAGCTCCTTAAGGACAAAGTCGAGCAGAAATACTATTCCTGGGACACTACCACGATGCCCGACGGCGCCTACTACCTGAAAATCGTGGCTTCCGACGCGGCGTCGAACCCGCCTGAAGAAGCGCTCACGACCGAGCGCATCAGCGAACGCTTTGAGATAGACAACACGCCGCCCGAAATCGAGGCTCTGGTGGCCGAGCCGCAAAGTCCGGACGTGCTTGTTCGCTTCACGGCCTCAGATTTGACCAGCGCCGTGGCACGCGCCGAATACAGCCTCGACGCGGGGGATTGGACGCTGCTCTTCCCTGGGGACCGCGTGACCGACGCGCGCAAGGAAGATTACACCGTCGTCTTGAAGGACCTCCCCCCCGGCGAGCACACCCTGGCGGTGCGCGTCTACGACCGCTTCGAAAACACCACCGCCTCGAAGATCACCTTCACGGTTCCGGCACCGCGGCGCTAGCGGTCACCGGGCGCAGATTGCATCCCACCTGGGGTACCCCGGCTCACTTCCAATAGGAAGCGGCGGCCGGCTCGACCTGCTCGAAATAGGCGCCGATGCGCGGCGGCGCCTTCGGCGTCAGTCCCGGCTGCACGTGCACGACGCGCGCGCTGCAGAGCACTTCGGTGGCTTGATGCCCGGTGATTTCCCTCGGCATGGTCAGGGAAACTTCAAGCGGCGTGCCCAGCCGCAGGCTGCGTTCTGCGGTGAAGCAGATTCCCCGTTCCGAGACATTCAGAGTTTCTCCCCGGAAGGATTCCGTCTGTCCACTTTTTGGATTTGCAGCGATGCGCATCCGTAATGGCAGGCGAAATTCCAGCCGGGGTGACAGGCGGCGTTCCGCTTCGGCTTTGGGCATGGCTTTCTCCAGAGTCCCGCGGGAAGGGAGAAACGGCGGGCGATTTCCGGAAGGGGGAATTTACATTAGCTCCGCTGGCTGCGGCGTGGCAAGCGAATTCTCTTGCGGCTCAGGCTTCGGCGACAATGGTGTCGTAGCGTTCGATGACGGCCGCATTGGCCGGCAGGCCACGCGGATGCTTCGGTTCGAGTCTCAGTACGCGTGCCGTGCAGCTTACCCGCATCGGCGTACCGCCGGTGACGGCGGCCGGCATCACCAGCGCCATTTCAAATGGCGTACCTTCCGCGAGCGGCGGATCAAGCAGGAACAAAAGCCCGCGTTCAGACAAATTGACCACTTCGGCGTCGCGCACGGGGGCTTCGGGCTGGTCGAGTCGTCGGAGTTTGAGCGGCAACGGAAGCGTCACGCGCGGGGAAGCGCGCCGTTCTTCAACTGGCATCCAGAACTCCTGCTCCGGCAAGCGCTGGAAACATGCGCAGCGGATGGAATGACCTCTGGCGACCGCGGGCATTATCCCACCATCGCCGCGAAACTCAAGTGCGCCGGCTGTGAATATTGCTTTTTCGGAAAACGCAGCACCACACAGCCGCGGCAGCACGCTGCCTGCCGGCCCGCAACCCTGTGCGATAATGGCCCGCCGTCACCGGAGAGATTCTCACAATGCCGTCGGGGCCCGATCTGCAGACCATCCGCGCCGCGCTGGAGCTCATCCGGCCTCACATCCACCGCACACCGGTGATGACCGCGCGTTCGCTGGACGAGCTGGCCGGTGCGCGGCTGTTTTTCAAATGTGAGAATTTGCAGAAGACCGGCTCGTTCAAGATCCGCGGCGCGCTGAATACGATTCTTTCGCTCAGTGATGCGGAAGCAAGACGCGGTGTGGTCACCCATTCCTCCGGGAACCACGCGACGGCGGTGGCTTACGCCGCGCGGCTGCGCGGGATTCCTGCCTACGTGGTGATGCCTTCGAACGCGCCGCAGGTGAAGCGGCAGGCGGTGGCGGCCTTCGGAGGGAGAATCACCTTCTGCGAGCCGACGATGGCAGCGCGGGAAGCTGCTGCGCAGGAAATTATTGAGCAGACCGCCGCCGTTCTGGTGCATCCCTACAACGACGAACGAATCATCGCCGGGCAGGCCACCGCCGCGCTCGAGCTGATCGAGCAGGCGCCGGAACTCGACCTGGTGATCGCGCCGGTCAGCGGTGGCGGCCTGCTGAGCGGCACCGCCATTGCCGTGAAATCGCTCCGGCCGAGAGCAGAAGTCGTTGGCGCGGAACCCGCCGGGGCCGACGATGCTTACCGTTCGCTGGCCACGGGCCGCATTGTGCCGGTGGAGAAGCCGCAGACCATCGCCGACGGCTTGCGCGCTTCGCTGTGCCCGCTGACGTTTGATATTTTGCGCGAGCGCGTAGACCGCATCGTGCTGGTGAGCGAGGAGGAGATCGTTCAGGCGATGCGACTGCTGTGGGAGCGGCTGAAGCTGGTCGTCGAGCCTTCCGGCGCCGTGCCTGCGGCTCCGTTGCTGTGCCGCAAGCTGGCCGCGGCGGGGAAGAATGTTGGCGTGATACTCTCCGGCGGCAACGTGGATCTCGCCCGATTGCCCTTTTCCTAGGCAGCCTGCCGGCAAGCTCACCGGACAACTTCCCCGGCGCTGTATACCACGATTACTGCACCTGCAGAATGATGTTGACGGACTGCTGCGTCGCTCCGGAGGTGCCGCTCACGGAGATGGTATGGGTGCCCGGCGGCGGTGAACCTCCGCTTCCTCCCCCACCTCCTCCGCCCCCGCAGGCTATTTGCAGCGATGCCAGCAAAACCAGCGCCAGCACCGGCAGCGCCCAGGCCAGCCGAACCAGTTTTCTCTGACGCATAACCAGGCCGGCAAGCAGAAGCGCAGCCAGCATCAGCCCGGCCGCGCTCCACGGCAATCCGGCAGGCGGCAGACCGCCGGCACGGCCAGCGGCGGTGCGGGCCGTGGTGTTGAGGGTCAGCGCGACGGTTACATTGTTCGTCCCGGGCGTGACCGACCCCGGCTGGAAAAAGCAGCTCGCGCCTAGCGGCAGACTCGAGCAGCCCAGGTTGATGGGGCTGCTGAAGCCCCCGGAGCCGGGCGCAACAACAATGGTGTAAGAGGCGGAGCCTCCGGCGAGGACGTTGCTCCGCACCGGGTTGGGGACGAGCTGGAATGGCGGCGCGGCAAACGAAAAATTCGAATTCAACGCCAGCGAGCCGCCATCGCCCTCAAATGCCGTGACCATCACCGAATAGGGAGTGTTGGCGATGACGTTGAAGCTGAGCTGCGAGTGACGGATTACGCCACTCTCCACGTTGTCGTTGCAGGCGACTTCGCTGAAACTCCCCGGCGAACCAGTGAACACGGCCAGAATCGTGTCGTAGTTGCTGCCGTTGGTGTCCACATTCACCGTGCCGCTGGCCGCAGCGGTAAACCGGTACCACACGCTGCGCGCACGGCCGTTATCGGCCAGTCCCGGCAGCCCGGCCACGCAGGAAGGCGCCGGGTCACTGGCTTCTGTGGTGGCGCCGGTGGTGTCCTGCGAATTCGCAAACGGGTTGGCATTCACGATAACCGAGTTGTTGAAATTGTTGTTCGACGGCGCCGCCGCCTGCACCAGTAAAATTGCGGCGTTCGATGAGCCGGCACCGGGCACCGGGTCAAACACGCGGATGTCCACCGCACCGGCCACCGTCAAGTCGCTGGCGGGGATTTGCGCCGTCAATTGTGTTGAATTGACGAAGGTGGTTGTTCGGTCCGTGCCGTTCCAGCGCACCACGGCGTTACTGGAAAATCCCGAACCAGTGACCGTAAGCGTGAAGGCCGGACCATTCAATTGCGCAGTCGTCGGCGAAATCGAGCTGATCGCCGGTGAGGTGCTGGTCAGCACCGTAAACGGCAGCCCGTTGGAGACAGCGGTGTTGCCTGCCTGCCGCACCGTGACCTGCACGGCGCGCGCGGATTGCAGCAGGCTCGAGGGAATCGTGGTCTCCAGTTCGTTGTTGGTGGCGGTGGTGGGGGCAGGGAGTTCTGTATCGTCGAAAAATACGCGGGCGTCAGCGGCAAATCCGTTGCCGCGAACCCGGAACGTGAGGTTTCCCGCGCCGGCATTCGTAGTCGGCGGCTCGAGCGTGTGGATGTTGAAGGCTGGTGTGAAGTTATTAAGCTTCAGGTCCCAGGCGCTGCGGCCGTGGGTGAACGCGCGCAGAATGCGCGAATTGCGGTGCAGCTTGAGCGCGAGGACGGCGACGCGCGGCAGGTCGTTCGCCGGGTCGGACACCAGCGGTGCCCAGTTGATGCCGCCGTTCGTGGTGCCCAGTACGCCGAGGTCGGTGGCGATGTAAATCGTATTGCCGGTTGGATCCGCATCCGTGTCAATTACGATGTCGTTTACGGGGATGTTGGGCAAGTCGCCGCTGATGTCAATCCAGGGGGAGCCACAGCCAGCCGAGCGGAAGACGTGGCCTTTGTTGTCATTGGGCGCAAAGCCGGAAAAACCGGAAAACGTGGCGAAGATCGTAGTTGGATTTGGTTCCGCCGGGTGGGCCGCCACCTGCGTCACGAAGCGCGGTGGCAGGTCCGCTGTCGTGCAGTCGGTCCAGCTTGTTCCACCGTCTCCGGTGCGGAAGATTCGCCCCGAACTGCTGCCTGTCAAAACCACGTTACTGTTCAAGGGAGCCACCGCAATCGCCGAAAGCGTGCCGCTGCCGCCGGTCAGGTCGGGGGAGACGGCCTGCCAAAAATCACCGTGACTGATGCTGCGCCACACTCGAAACGTGCCGAAGTACAACCGGCCAGTAATGGCCGGGTCGTGAATCATCGGGGCAATGAACGCCACGCGGTCGCCCGGATTGATGCTGTCGTCCACCGAAGCAAAGGAACCCGCCAAACCGTTGCGGAACGACCGGCGGATATCAATCCCCTGGCAGTTGCTATACACGGTGCTGGGAACCTGGGGATCGAAAGCGGTATATGCGCCGTCACCGCAGGTGACGATGTCCCAGGTCAAGTTGCCCGTGTAGCGCTGCGTGCTGTTGTCCTGGGAGCCGCCGAAACCGATATCTGGCGTGGAAGGGTGAATCGAGCCGCCCGGATAGAACTGCACCAGCCCCAGGCTTCGCGCCGGATTTCCCGCCTGCCCGTTGAGGTTTGTCCAGGTGATGTTGCTGACGGTCGCTTGGATGTCCGTGGTGCTCCACACGCCACCGTCGTTGCCGACGTAAAGCTTCAGCGGGGACTGCGCGGGATTGGAGAACTCGATGGCGTGCGTATCCACGTGGAGAAACGGGCCCGAGGCACCGGTGCGCCCCACACCTTCCCAGGTGTTGCCGCCATCGAGCGTGCGCACCGGGAAGGTTGGCCGATTTGCGGAATCGAACTGCGCGGCACCGCCAGCAAACACGATGTTGGAGTTCTGCGGATGTACTTTGACCACATGGTCGTACCAACATTGCGGGTCGCAGTAGTCGGGCGTGTTCGGAAGCGGACTCCAAGTGACACTGGCTGCGGCGGCGCTGCGGGCATTCGTGGTCTTGAACATTCCGAGCAGCGAGCCAAAATCCGTGTCGGCAGAACTTTGCACGCCCGCGTAAACAACAGCCGGGTTGCTGAGGGAAACGCCGATTTCCACCCGGCCGACGTTTGAAGTCGGGAATCCGCTCCCGCTGATGCGCGACCAGCTTATCCCGCCATCGGTTGAGCGGTAGACACCATTGGCCGGGTTCCCACTAGGACTGCCCAGAGCGGCGAAAGCCAGCAGGCCGTCAGGCGTGGCGAACACGACTTCGGTTCCCGGCGCACCGGTCAGCCGCACCGTCCACGTCACCCCGCCGTCGGTGGAGCGCAGCACGCCGGAATTTGCGCTGGAACCTGGCTGGAAAACTCCGGCAAGGAGGATATTAGGGTCAGAGGGATGAACGGCGAGCGAACCGATGAATGCACCGCCGCTCAGCCGCCCCGAGCCGAACGGCCCAGCAAACGGTCCCGGCAGGTGCTGCCAGGTTGCGCCCGAGTCGGTAGATTTCAGGATGCCGGCACCATAATAGCTGCTGCCGGAGAATGTCTGTTCGCCGGTGCCGACATAAATAGTCCTGCATGGTGGGGGGCCGCAACTCGAAGGTGCAATGGCCACTGCGCCGACGGCGAGCGAAGGCTGCAGATCGGTCAGCGGCGTCCAGGTAAGCCCGCCATCAGTCGTCTTCCACAACCCGCCCTGCGCGCCGCCCACGTACACAATATTGGGATCGGTGCGATCCACGGCCATGCCGCCGATGCGGCCCGAGGTGAACGGCAAAAATGTGGTGCTGGCACTTGGCTGCGGGCCGATGGGAGTCCACATGTCCGGCACCGCGGCGAGAAACGAACTGCGCGCCAGCATGTCGCGCGGCGCCGAAGGCTCGACGAATCCTCTTCGCAGCCGGATGATTTCTTTCAGGTGCTCGAATGCGCGCACCCGCACTCCCGGAGGGATCTCGGACAGCGGAAAGGCGCGCTGGCGGTAAAACCATTCGGCGCGAGCGTTGGGGTTATCCGGCTCGAACCCGCCCGGCGCGGGTTTCTTCGAAGGCTCGAATTGCGGTGCAAATTTCTGGAGAATCGTCGGCCCGGCCACCAGCAACAAAGCGGCAACCACGGTCGTGGCGCGCCAGAAACGCGGGGAAGAAAACGTGCCTCCCTCAGGCGCGGGCTTTCGGGAAGGCAACCGGTCTCTTCGATCACGTGCCACAGGGTCAGCTACCAATCTTAACCAATTTTAAAACTACCTTTACGGAACCTTCGTGTCAACAAATCATGGAGGCCGGCGGCGGACAGTCGCCGCCGGGCCGAGTCCGCGGATTTTTCAAACACCAGAAAGAAAAAATGGCGACCGCGACGTCCGGGACGGTCGAAGCCCGGGCGTTTTTCGCGGAACAAGAAACCGTTGCGCTCGGCATCTTCGCGGACGAGTTTTTCAGCCATGCGGTGGCGGCGCATCAGGGTGCTGCGGTCGTCGCCTTCGCCTTCGCCATCAATGATGCCCAGCCGGCCGCCGGGCTTAAGCGCGCGGAAGATAGCGCGCAGCATGGCGTCGTACTGCCGCATTTCGTGGTAAGCGTTCACGATGAGCACCGCGTCCAATTTCCCCTCGGGCAGTTTTGGGTCGTCCGTTTCGCCGCGTACGATGCGCACCTGCGAATAACCGGCCCGCTCTGCTTTGCGGCGGGTAACTTCGAGTGCGCTGTCGTCAATGTCCACGGCATAGACAACGCCTGCTGGCCCCACCCGTTCCGCCAAGCGAAGCACGAAGTAGCCTTCGCCACAGCCTACATCGGCCACACGGCTGCCGGCGGTAATGCCCAGCGCGTCCATCACTTCTGCGGGGCGCTGCCAGGCATCGCGGCTCGCGTCGCGATCCTGTGCGGCAACGGCGGCCGGCGGCGAAGCGAACGGCAGCGCGCTGGCCACTGCCAAGAGGGCAGCCAACACTATCGCACTTCGCCCGCGAGATGTGTCGTATTTGCGCAAAGCAATCTCCACTAGGAGATGCAGACGTCCGGCATTAGGACGCACAGAACCCGGGAATGGTTAAGAGGAATTTCGGCTGGCCAATTCTGCTGCGGCTACATCAGTTCCAGACCCCAGAAGTCCATCTGCGGATTTTCAAGCTCGATGCCCAGTTCCCAACCTTCCGGCCGTCGGTTGCCTTTCCAGACCACCACGGCGGAGAGCTTGTTCTGATTCATCAGGTTGGTGATCTGAACGCGCTCTTCCAGAGCCAAGTCCTGCGGCATGACCACCAGGCAGCCATAGGGACCGATCACCCGCGTGTGAGCTTCCTGCCGGAAAGCGGCGTCGCCCTGGCGTGACCAATCAATCGCGACCGGAACGCGGGCATTGACGCGCACGCCCCGGCGGCGTTCCCGGTACCTGCCGTTCTGTGCGGTGGTAGTTTGTTGAGCCATCCGCCGAACTCCCCGGTCTAGTCGAGATGCCCATTGCCAGCGTGGAAGGGGTCACACAGTGAGAGCGTCCCGCGGCGTTCCACTCAGCAGCCATCATGCTAGGTAGCGCAGCCGCAGGCGTCAATGGAACTGCGTGTCCAATCAGTTAGAGGAGGTAAGCGTTGCGGCCACAAAGGTTTACAAACCAAGGAAAACAATGGCCAGGCCGCAAGCGGCCACTGCTGCGCCGGCGAGGGCGTGGGCATACCGGTCCAGAGGCGCAAGCGGCAACCGGGTCAAGCCTGCCTCGAACAGCAGCACGCAGCCGAGCATGGTCAGCAGCGTCGCCGCGGCAAAGGCGGAAACCGTCAGCGCGACGGCAAAAGCCCCGCCGTTCAGCGCGGGGATCATCATCAGGGGAATCAACGGTTCACACGGCCCGAAAACGAAGATTGCAAACAGCAGCCATGGCGTGGGCGCAACCCGCCCTGCCGCATTGGTTGTAGCTGCGCCACTTCGGTGAACGTGCTCAGCAGTGTGGCTGTGAGGGTGGCTGTGCATGGTACCGTCTGCGTGCAGGCACCTTTGCGTGTGTGGCTTGGGGCACCACGCCCGGTGGAGCCCCCAAGAAAAGTATGCGGTCCCGAAACCGATTAGGCCCCACGCCGCCAGCTTCGCGCGGAAGGATTCCACCAGCTCAAGTTCCTGCGCCGCCCAGCCCAAGGCGATAGCCGCGGCACCCAGCGCCACGGAACTGAGCACATGACCCAGCCCGCAGAGCAGCGTCACCCACGCCAGGCGAGCTCGCGACCACTTCCCCGCACGCGCCAGCGCCACAAACGGCACATAGTGGTCCGGCCCGAGCAGCGTGTGCAGGAGCCCGACTGCCATCGCAGCCAGAATGACCGCAGACACTGGTTTTGCCCTCCGTCTGTTCCTGCCAGCAGGTTCATAACCAACTCCAACTGGCGGCTACCTGCCGCTGCGTTCCAACCTGCGATTAGCCGGAAAGGCGAGGCCGTTGTTCGAAACTCAATTCTGAAGCTACGCAACCTTGCCAGTCAGGCTTCGGAAATCCCCAACGGCCTGGGCGAGATTCGTGGCTCCCGGCGGGCGGATTCCAGCAGTGCGCAGAAAACCTGGGGAAATGCGCGCAAACGGGGGCGGCAGAACCCTCAAGTCAACTCTTCGCGCGCCGGCGAAATCAGGACTCAACAATCAGAGAAGCGAATCTCGCGCAAAAAAAAATCGACAGCAGCCGCTGAAAGGCTCAACAAGGTGTAGTTCCTGATATGCGCTCGCGGACGTGCACCGCGAGACTTTTCCGCAGATTCTGCCTTTCTGCGAGCTCACACGCGGGAAATGGCCACGTGTGCTGGATTTGCCCTGCGTGGCAGAGTCCGTGCTATTCGCAGGCTGGGGAGTGGTGTGCCGGTCATGAACGGAGAGAAACAATGGGGGAAGCCGAGGCACCGTGCAATGTCGCCGGGGAGGACCACATGAGAGAAAGCATCGCAGCTGAGTTTACTCCCGAGGCAGTGCACATCACGCTGGAAAACCTGATGGCTACGGAAGCCGGCCGACGCGTGCTGACCTGCATTCAGTGTGGCACCTGTGCCGGGACGTGTCCCTACGGCGAGGTCATGGACCACCCGCCGCGGAAAATCATCGGACTGCTGCGCGCGGGACTGCTCGAAGAGGTGTACACGAGCGAGGGCCTACTGAACTGCGTGGCCTGCTACGCCTGCAAGGCCAAGTGTCCCCGACAAATTGACCTGACCGGCGTGTTGCTGCCTCTGGTGAAAGAACAGGTGCTCCTGAATCGTCCCGAGCTGCCTGCCGAATTGCAAAAGGCGCTCGAAAACATGCTGCGCTACGGCAATCCAATGGGCGAATCACCGCGCAAACGCGCCGCCTGGACAAAGTCGGATGGCGTGCCGGTGCGCATCTTTCACGACGACGCCCGGCCGGCAGAGGTGCTCTGGCTGGTTGAGTGCTATAACTCCTACTATCCCCGCGGGCAGCAGATCAGCCGCGCCACCGCGAAGCTGTTTCACGCGCTCGGCGTGGATTTCGCCATCCTCGGCCCCGAGGAAAAGTGCATCGGCGAATGCGGCCGCCTGGCGTGGGAGCCGGGGCTTTTCAACACCCTGGCCGAATACAACCTGAAAACCTTCGAAAAGTACGAGTTCAGCCGCATCGTCACCTCCAGCCCGCACGCCTACGACACGCTGAGGCATCGCTATCGCGATTACGGCTTCGCAGCCCCGCTGGAACACACGGTCACCTATTTCGCGCAGCAGCTGGAGCGGCTGCGGCCGCTGCTGAAGAAGAAACTCAACTACACCGTTGCCTACCACGATTCCTGCTGCCTGGGCCGGCACAACAGCCACTACGACGAGCCGCGCGCGCTGCTCGCAGCCATTCCCGGCGTCAAGCTCGTCGAAATGACGCACACCCGCATTAACACGCTCTGCTGCGGGGGCGGTGGCGGCGGGATGTGGCTGGACACCTACTACAAGACGAAGGGGATGGACCGGCTTTCGGAACGCCGTGTGAAAGAAGCCGCCGAGACCGGCGCGGATGTTCTGGCCATCGCGTGCGATTACGAATTCTCCCGCTTCGAAGACGCACTGAAGGTGCTCGGGCTGGACCAGCAGATGGTCGTGCGCGACGTGACCGAATTACTCGCCGAAGCAATGGAGGTCTGAGCCATGAACATCGTCGTTCTGTTGAAAATGGTTCCCGATGTGGTCGAGGAACTGGAGGTCGCCGCCGACGGGAAGTCGCTGGAGACCAGCTTTCTGCGCATGATCGCCAACGAGCGCGACCTGCATGCGCTGGAAGAAGCGCTGCTGCTGAAGGAACGCCACAACGGAAAAGTAACAGTCGTGGCCCCCCAGGCGGCCGAGGTGGACGATTCGCTGTTCACCGCCCTGGCCAAGGGCGCCGACCGCGCGGTGAAAATTGTAGGCTTCGATCCAGGACCGAGCACCCGGGCGCTGGCGCAGGCGCTGGCGCAGACCCTGCCTGTGGTGCCGGATCTGCTGCCCGCTGACCTGATCCTCACCGGCTGCCAGGCCATTGACGACCTCGACGGCATGTTGGCTCCGCTGCTGGCCCACGCGCTGAAGCTCCCCTACTTGGGCCTGGTGACGCAGGTGGAAGCAAGCCACGGCAAAGCCGTAGTGCGGCGGGAATACGCCGGCGGCGTACACGGCGAATTTGAAGTCAAGCTTCCCGCGGTGCTGGGCATCCAGGCGTCGGAAAAACCGCCGCGATACGTGCCGGTGGCGAAAGTTCGCGCAGCGATGAAGTCGCAAAAGATCGAACCAGCCGCCGTGCCCACGCTGGCCGACGGCGGTATGCCCTGTCTGGACATTCAGGAAATGGCCAAGCCGGAAGCCGCCGGTCACGCGGAGATGCTGGAAGGCTCGTTGGAAGAAATCACCACCAAGCTCGGCGAGATTTTGGCCGGGCGAGGTCTGCTGTAAGGAGGCGGAAATGGCTGCCAACATCTGGGGCATCGCCGAATCTTGGCGCGGAGAGATCTCGGAAGCCACTTACGAGCTGCTGACGCTGGGGCGCGAACTGGCAGATGCGACCGGGGCTGTGCTGGAAACGGTACTGGCGGGTGCCGGGGTGAAAAGCCTTGCCGGTGTCCTGGGCGCCGCGGACAAAGTCCTGGTCGCTGAGAATCCTGCACTGGCTGAACCCCCGACGGAGACGCACGCCAGCGCGCTCGCACAGCTCGTGCGCGCGCGCAAGCCGGCCTGCGTGCTCGTTCCGCTGACCAACGTCTCCTGGGACTGGGTGGGAATGCTGCCCGCCCTGCTGGATATGCCGTTTTTGAACTTCTGCGAAGACGTGCGGTTCGCCGACGGCCGATTCGAAGTGCGCTGCCTGCTTTACGGCGGAAAGATGCAGGCTCGCGTCGCCGCAACAAGTCCCGTGGTGCTGGGGATTCTGCCCGGCGCCCGCCATCCGGCGCAGGGCCGCGTGGAAAAGCTGCCACCTGTGGAAGAAGTCACAATCGAACTGGCCGAGTCGCCGCGTGTCGTCTTCAAGCTGTACATCGAGCCAGAAAAGGGCGACGTGGACATCAGGCAGCAGCCGGTGCTGGTCGCCGTCGGCCGCGGCATCCAGACGCAGGACAACGTCGCTCTGGCGCAGGAGCTGGCCGACGCGCTCGGGGGCGCGTTGTGCGGCTCACGGCCCGTGATTGACCAGGGCTGGCTGCCGCTTTCCCGACAGGTGGGCAAGTCGGGCGCGACGGTCAAGCCGAAACTCTACTTGGCCCTGGGCATCAGTGGCGCGCCGGAACACGTCGAGGGGATGAAGAATTCCGAGCTGATTATCGCCATCAACTCCGACCCGCAGGCGCCGATTTTCAATGTGGCGCACTACGGCGTCGTAGGCGACGCGCTGAAGTTGGCTCCTGCCCTGGCCGAAACTCTCCGCGCCCGGAAAGTGTGAAAGCGGATGATCGATCCGACTGCGGTCGAATTTCTCGGCATCCACGGCAGTGTTTATCTGTGGGCGCTGACGCTGGCGGCGTTTGCCGTGTTCGGCCGCCGGGTTTCCCGGCACGTGCAGGTGCTGCGGCGCGCCCGGCCGGAAGTGCGCTCGGATCAGATTCTGCGGCGCGCGCGGATCTTCTTCGTCAACGTGCTCGGGCAGTGGCGATTGTTTGATGAGCCGCTGTTCGGCGCAGCCCACTTTTTCCTGTTCTGGGCATTTGTCTTCTTTGCGACCAGCTTTTGCTGGAATCTGTTGCGCGGCCTGTTTCCCGCCCTGCCGGTTCCCTATGCCGATGAAGTGATCTGGATGGCCGCGCCGATGGAGGTGCTCGCCGCGATTGCCCTGGCGGGATTGACCGTGGCTGCCGTGCGGCGGTATGTGTTCACGCCGCAGAGCCTGGAGCGCAGCTGGGACGCCAGCCTGGTGCTGGTGCTGATTGCCATCATTCTGGTGACGTACCTGGCCGGGCAGGGCATGAAAGTCGCGGCGGAACCCCACACCGCGAGTGTTTCGTTCATCGGGCGCTGGCTGGGGAACACATTTTCCGCCCGGGAAATTTCTCCCGCATCAGCCCGCAGGGCATTCGCCGGATTGTGGTGGGTGCACATGCTCACGGTGCTGGGCTTTCTGGCCTATTTGCCGCGCTCGAAGCATCTGCACCTGCTGGCTTCGCCGTTCGGCGTCTTCTTCGCTGCGCTCGAGCCGGGCGGCATGCCCAAGCCATCTGAAGGCGCCGCGCGGCTCGAAGAGTTCACTTGGCGGCAACTGTTCAGCGGACTGAGCTGCGCCGAATGCGGCCGGTGCGATCGCGTCTGTCCGGCGTTTGCCTCGGGCCTTCCGCTCTCGCCGAAGCTGCTGGTGCACAAGGTGAAGGAGCTGGTCTATTGCCCGCCCGCTGCAGGGAATGGCAACTCGCACGACGGACAGAAGTTTGTCGGCGATGTGGTGAAGCCGGAAGAGCTGTGGGCCTGCACGACGTGTTACGCCTGCATGCAGCGCTGTCCGGTGTTCAACGAGCACATCCCGCTGGTGGTGGAGATGCGGAGGCACCTGGTGAATCGGGGCGAAGTCGAGTCGCGGCTGCAACAGACGCTGATGAACCTTTCGCGCTACGGCAACTCCCAGGGCCAGTCGCCGCGGATGCGCGCCCGCTGGACGCAAAGCGTGGGCTTCCGCGTGAAAGACGCACGCAAAGAGCCGGTCGAGTACCTGTGGTTCGTCGGCGATTATGCCTCTTATGACCCGCGCGTGCAGGCCATCACCCGTGCGACGGCGCGCGTGCTCCACGCGGCCGGGCTCGATTTCGGCATCCTCTACGAAGCCGAACAGAACTCCGGCAATGACGTCCGCCGTACCGGCGAAGAGGGCCTGTTTGAGGTGCTGCGCGACAAAAATCGCAGGGCCCTGGCCGGCGCACAATTCCGCACCATCGTGACCACCGACCCGCACTCCTATCACGCCCTAAAGCACGAATACGCCGAAGGCAATGGCGCTTTCCCCTGGCGCGTGCGGCACTACACCGAACTGCTCGACGAGCTCGTGTGCCGCGGGAAGCTGCCATTGCAGGCCAGACAGCAGAAAACGGTCACTTATCACGACCCCTGTTACCTCGGCCGCTACAACGGCGTGTATGCGGCGCCGCGGCGCGTGCTGAATGCGCTCGGCCTGCGTATCCGCGAGATGCGTCGCAACCGCGAAACCAGCTTCTGCTGTGGCGCTGGCGGCGGGCGAATCTGGATGGAAGAGCCGCCGGGCAGCCGCGAGCGTCCTGCGGAGAGTCGCGTGCGGGAAGCGGCGGCGGTCGCGGGAGTTGAAGCGCTGGTGGTGGCCTGCCCGAAAGACCTGGTCATGTTTCACGACGCCATCAAGACCACCGGCCTGGAGGACCGGCTGGTGGTGCGCGATCTGATCGAACTGGTCGAAGAGTCCTTGCCTGTACAGGGAAGGAGCGAACGATATGAAGCCGTCGAAGCCCAGCGGTAACGGCTCAGCGCAAGCGCGCAGCATCGGAGTCTACATCTGCCACTGCGGAACCAACATCGCCGGCACGGTGGACACGGCGGCGCTCGCTGAATTCGCATCGGCGCTGCCCGGGGTGAAGGTGGCGCGCGAATACAAGTACATGTGCTCTAACCCGGGACAGGAACTGATCAAGCAGGACGTCGCTGAACCCGGGCTGGATCGCATCGTGGTGGCGGCCTGCTCGCCGCACCTGCACGAGCGCACCTTCCGCGCCGTGGCCGCCGAGGCCGGCTTGAACGCCTACTGCTTCCACATGGTAAACATCCGCGAGCAGGCCTCCTGGGTGCACACAGACAAGGCCGCCGCACTTGAGAAAGCGAAAGATTTGATCCGCGCGGCAGTGCACCGGGTGCGCCTGCATAAACCGCTCGAGCGGAAGAAAGTTCCGGTGCACCCCGACGTGATGGTCGTCGGCGGCGGCATTGCAGGCATCCATGCCGCGCTGACCCTGGCCAATTCCGGCCGGCGCGTTTACCTGGTGGAACGCGAGCCGACCATCGGCGGCCACATGGCCAAGTTCGACAAGACGTTTCCCACACTCGACTGCGCGGCCTGCATCCTGACGCCCAAGATGACCGCCGTGAAGGCCCACCCGAACATCACGCTGTGGACGCTGGCTGAGGTGGCCGCGATCGAAGGCTACGTGGGCAACTACAGGGTGCAGGTGCGGCGCAAGCCGAGGTACGTGCTGGAAGACGTTTGCGTCGGCTGCCAGGAGTGCATCGAGGCCTGCGTGTACAGGCAAGGCAAAGTGCCTGACGAATTCAACCTCGGATTGAGCAAGCGCAAACCCATCTACATTCCCTTCCCGCAGGCCGTGCCGCAGGTGGTGACCATTGACCCTGACACCTGCATCGAGTTCAAAAGCGGCAAGTGCAAGAAAACCTGCGTGGAAGCGTGCGGCGACCGCAACGCGATTGACTTTCAGCAGCAGGAACAAATTGAGGAAATAGAAGTCGGAACCATCATCTTGTCCACCGGCTTCCAGACCTTTGACGCGCGCCGGCTGCCCTACTACGGCTACGGCAGGTATCCGCAGGTGTACACCAGCCTGGAAGTCGAGCGGCTGGTGAACGCTGCGGGGCCGACCGGGGGTGAAGTCGTGCTGCGCGACGGCACCAAGCCCCGCTCGGTGGGCATCATCCACTGCATCGGCAGCCGCGATGAAAACACCAACCGCTGGTGCTCGCGGGTCTGCTGCATGTACTCGCTGAAGCTGGCGCACTTGATTAAAGAGAAGACCGACGCCGAAGTCTATGAGTTCTACATTGACATCCGTGCGCCCGGAAAAACGTTCGAGGAGTTCTACAACCGCGTCGCCCAGGAAGGCACGCACTTCATCCGCGGCAAGGTAGCTGACGTCTACCCGGAAGGCAACGGCAGCAAGCGGCTGGTGCTGCAGGCCGAAGACACGCTGCTGGGCAAGGTGCGCAAGCTGCCAGTGGACATGGTCGTGCTCGCGGTGGGCTTGGAGCCGCAGCGGGATGCGCAGGAGGTCCGCCGACTGTTCAACATCACTTGCTCAACCGAAGGGTGGTTCCTCGAGCGTCACCCCAAGCTGGCTCCGGTGAACACCTTTACCGACGGCGTGTTTTTGGCCGGCTGCTGCCAGGGCCCGAAAGACATCCCCGACACGGTGGCGCAGGCCGGCGCGGCCAGCGCCGAAGCGCTGGCGCTGATTGACGCCGGCCACGTCGAACTCGAGCCGAACACTGCCTACGTTGTCGAGGAAGAATGCTCTGGCTGCAAAATCTGTCTGGCACTGTGCCCCTACACCGCGATCAGCTTCGAGGAAGAAAAGAAAAAAGCCGCCATCAACGAAGTGCTCTGCAAGGGCTGCGGAACCTGCGTGGCGGCGTGTCCTTCGGGTTCGATCCATCAGCATCTGTTCGAGGACGAAGAAATCTTTGCGGAGATCGAAGGAGTGCTGGCCCATGCCTGATGCCAACCGAGAACAACCGTTCGAGCCGAAGATCGTGGCCTTTTTCTGCAACTGGTGCACCTATTTGGCGGCCGACGCGGCGGGGACTTCGCGAATGAAGTATCCCCCGAACGCGCGGATCATCCGCGTGATGTGCTCCGGGCGGGTGGATCCGCAGTTCGTGCTGGACGCGCTCGCGCGCGGAGCCGACGGCGTACTGATCGGAGGCTGCCATCCCGGTGACTGCCACTACCAGGAGGGCAACTACAAGATGCTGCGGCGCTACGTGCTACTGCGGCGGCTGCTGCGCGAGCTGGGCATCGAAGACGGCCGCTTCCGGCTGGAGTGGATTTCCGCATCGGAAGCCGACCGGCTGCGCGCGGTAATGGCCGACATGGTGGAAAAGGTTCGCAGGCTGGGGCCGCTGCATGCCGAGCCGCAAAACGAAGTTTTCGCCGAACAGGAGGTGGCGGTCTGATGGCTGAGGGACCGAAGGTCGCATTCTACTGGTGCGCGTCATGCGGCGGCTGCGAAGAGGCTGTCCTGGACCTGGCGGAGAACCTTCTGGACGTCGTCGCTGCCGTGGACATCGTCTTCTGGCCGGTGGCGCTGGATTACAAGCGCAAAGACTTGGAGGCGATGGCAGACGGCGCCATCCTGGCCACGTTCCTGAACGGCGCGGTGCGCACGTCCGAGCAAGAGGAAATGGTCCGCCTGCTGCGGCGAAAGTCGCAATTGATGATTGCCTTCGGGGCGTGCGCGCACCTGGGCGGCATCCCCGGACTGGCGAATCTGGCAGACCGCGCATCAGTGTTTCGCACGGCCTACCTGGAATCGCCCAGCACGGTGAACCCGGAAGGCACGCTGCCGCAGACGCAGTTTCGGTCGAACGGCCATGCGCTGAGCCTGCCGGCCTTCTACAACACGGTCGCTGCGCTCGACCAGGTCGTGGACGTGGACTACTACCTGCCCGGGTGCCCGCCGACGCCGAAGATCATCGCCAGCGCAGTGCAGAGGCTGCTGAGCGGCGCGCTGCCGCCGCAGGGCACGGTACTGGCCCCGGACCACGCACTGTGCGAGGAGTGCCCGCGCATAGACAGCAAGCCCGACGAACTGAACTTCACCGGATTCAAGCGCCCGCACGAAATTTTGGTGGACCCGGAGAAGTGTTTGCTCGCGCAGGGCGTGCTGTGCATGGGCCCGGCCACGAGGGCGGGTTGCGAGGCACTCTGCATCCAAGGCAACATGCCCTGCACCGGCTGCTTCGGACCCACCAGCCGGGTGCGCGACCAGGGCGCCAAGCTGCTCTCGGCCATTGCTTCCCAGGTGAGCAGCAAAGACGAATCCGAAATCGAGCGAATCCTGGGCACGATTCCCGACCCGCTGGGCACGTTGTATCGCTACGGCCTGCCGGCCTCACTGTTACGCCGGAAAAAATTGGAGGTCGCCGGACGGTGACCGGATTCGCACAATTCGGTCAGCGACCGGCCGCGCGCCCGCAAGCACATGCATGAAATCCATTCGCTCCAAACTGATGCTCACTTTCCTGGTCGTTATCGCCAGCATCAGCGCGATTTTCAGCGTGCTCGGATACCGGTTCGTGGCCGGCCGCATGGTGGCCGAAGCGCAGGAAAACGTCCGCACCGACCTGAACGCTGCGCCGGAACTCTATCTGAACAAGCTGAACAAAGTGCACGACACCGTCCGGTTCACCGCAGAAAGCTACTTCCTGAAAGACGCGCTGCCGGCCCGCGACTACATCCACACACGGGAGAAACTGGCACGCATTCGAGAACGCGAAAGCCTCGACGCGCATTCCATGGCTAACGCCGCGGGAGTGGTGCTGAGGAGAGTCGCCGCACGGGAGAACTCGGCTGGCGATCAAAGCGATGCCCCGCAGATGCGCGAGGTCCTGCGGCGGCCGGAGCCGGCTGCAGCAACGATGATTGTTTCGGCTAAAGAGCTGCGGCGGGAATTGCCGGAGCTGGCTGAACGGGCCCGGTTCGTCTTCATGGCCACGCCGCTGGCGCGGGCGCGCCCGAAAACCGAGGAGACCTCCGGGAAGATGCTCAAAGCCGCCGCGCCAGTGTTCGATTACCAGAATCGGCTGATTGTTGTCGTCTATGGCGGCATCCTGCTGAACCGCAACTGGGAACTGGTGGACCGCGTCAAGCACACTGTCCCACAGGGCGTCAAATACAGAGGAAAAGACATCGGCACGGCCACGATTTTTCAGGACGACCTGCGCACCGCGACCCATGTGCAGAATGAAGACGGCTCGCGAGCGGTCGGCAGCCGGGTCGCCGAAGGCGTGTACAAGCGCCTGGTGCGCGAAGGGAAGCCGTGGATCGGGCGCACCTTCGTGGGCAACCACTGGTACATGAACGCTCATCAGCCGATCCGAGATCTGAGCGGCCGCATCATCGAAATCCTCTACTGCTGCATGCTGGAAGAAAAACACCGCGACATCCGGCAGCGCAGCGTCCTGCTGTTCTTCGGGCTGACGGTAGCAAGTGCGCTAAGCGCCATGGCCCTGGCGTATTTCATCTTGCGGCGGATCTGCGTGCCCATTCAAAAACTGGTGTCCGCCTCCCGCGAGGTTGCACACGGCAACCTGGCCACTACCGTCGCAGTGAGATCAGAAGACGAGCTGCGCGAGCTGGCCGATTCCTTTAACTCCGTGGCCACCGCGCTGAAGACACGCGACCAGCGCCTGAAGGAATTCACCACCCGGAAATTTATGGAATCCGAGCGGCTGGCGATTGTCGGACAGCTCTCCGCCAAAGTGGCACACGAGCTGAACATTCCGCTGCAGGGTATCGTCAGCTATTCACATCTGCCACTCAAAAAAGCACCGCCAAATAACCCGTTACGGGAGTCGGCGGAAAAACTCGTCGCGCAGGCCAGCCGCTGCAAAGATGTCGTGCGCGGGCTGCTGGATTTCGCGCGTCCGCGCAAGCCTCAGAAGCGTATCACCAGTCCCAACCGCGTGCTCGATGAATCCTTCGCGCGGGTCGAAGACCAGCCGCAGTTTCACAATATTTGCATCGTTCGCAATCTGCAGGCCGACCTGCCACCGACGCCCATGGATCCTACCGAAATTCAGCAGGTCCTCACGAATCTGCTGATCAACGCCGCCGAAGCCATGGACAACGAAGACACGCTGACCGATGCCAGCCAGCTCGATCTTGATGACAACAGTATTGAGATTCGCGTCAGCGACAGCAGCCACAGCATCCCCGAAGAGGACCTGAAGCGCATCTTCGATCCTTTTTCCACCACCAAGGATTTCGGCCACGGTAGCGGGCTGGCTCTGGCCATCAGAAACGGCATCGTCAAGGGACACAACGGAAGCATCAGCGTGGAGAGCCAGGTCGGCCGGGGCACCACGTTAACGGTGTGCCTGCCGGGGCTGGCCGCAGAGCCAGCCGTGGAGCCAGCCCTGGCCGGGCGAGGAGCCTGAACCGTGAGTGAGCGCACGAAACTGCTGCTGATTGACGACCAAGACGTCGTGCCGGAATGCTGCGTGGAAGTCCTGAACGGCTACGACGTCGGTACCGTCCGCGACGGCTTGATCGGCCCCCGATTGCTTGAAGAGCTTCAGCCCAACCTGGCGGTGCTCGACCTGAAGATGCCAAGCATCTCCGGCATGGAAGTGTTCGGGAAAATTCAGGCCGACCACCCCAGGTCGTGCTCATCGTCATCACCGGATTTGCCACCGTCAGCTCAGCGGTCGAAGCGAAAGCGCTGCTGTGGTGGCTCGCTGATTATCACCAACCGGAAGGCAGCTCTGCCAGGTGAACCTGGAAAGTTACTAGGCGCAGGTAAACGCCGAATTCGGCACCCGGCTGGCCGTGCCCAGTCGCGATTGCAGACAACTGCTGGGACTGGCGCTCGGCCTGCCGGAAAGAAGACTCAGCATTGGCTCGGAATTCGTTTCCGCGCGGGCGGCGCTGCAGGAAATTGCGAGGGGGAGCCGGTTGCAGTGCACGCCTGATCTTCACCGAAAGCGAGAACTGCCATGACCAGAACGACAAAAGAACTTGGTGAACAGGGCCGGGCCCGGGCCAACGAGGCCAATCTGAACCGGCGCAGGATCACCATTGATCCCATCACGCGGCTGGAAGGCCACGGCAAAATCGAAATTTTCCTGAGCGAAGCGGGAGACGTCGAGCGGGCCTATTTTCAGGTGCCCGAGCTGCGCGGGTTCGAACGCTTTGCGCAGGGCCGCCCGGCCGAAGAGATGCCCCAGATTACTTCGCGCATCTGCGGCGTTTGCCCCACGGCACACCATATGGCCAGCAGCAAGGCGCTGGACGATCTCTACAAAGTGGACCCGCCGGCAGCAGCCAAGAAAATCCGCGAACTGGTCTATTCGGCCTTCATGGCCGAAGACCATGCGCTGCACTTTTATTTTCTGGGTGGGCCGGACTTCGTCGTCGGGCCGGAGGCACCGGCCGCAGAGCGAAACGTGCTGGGCGTCATCGGCAAGGTCGGGGTGGACACCGGCAAAAAGGTCATCGCCATGCGCCGGCGGCTGCGCGAGTTGATCGCTTTGGCTGGCGGCAAAGTCGTGCATCCGGTGCTGGGCCTGCCGGGCGGGGTGGCCAAGCCGTTTACCCCGGAGATGCAGAAGCAGGCGCAGCAGGTCGCAGCGGAAGCGGTGGAATTCGCGCAGTTCACCTTCCAGGTGTTCAACGACGTGGTGCTGAAAAACAGCGACTACGTGAAGCTGATTACCTCCGACACTTACACCCACCGCACCTACTACCTGGGCCTGGTGGACGCGAACAATTGCGTCAGTTTCTACGACGGGATGATCCGCGTGGTCACGCCCGACGGCAAAGAATGGAAGAGATTCCATGCGCAGAAGTATCTGGACGTGATTGCCGAACACGTCGAGCCGTGGAGCTACGTTAAGTTTTGCTACCTGAAGCCGGTCGGCTGGAAGGGCTTCACGGATGGCCCGGAAAGCGGCATCTACAGCGTGGCGCCGCTGGCAAGACTGAACGTGGCGGAGGGCATGGCCACTCCGCTGGCCCAGAAAGCGTATGAACAGTACTTTGATGTGCTCGGCGGCAAACCCGTGCACCACACGCTGGCCAATCACTGGGCGCGGGTCATCGAACTGCTCTACGCTGCTGAACGCATGAAAGAGCTGTCGGACGACCCGGCGCTGACGGACACCGATGTTCGCGTGCTGCCCAAGGAAAAGCCGGCCGACGGCATTGGCGTGGTCGAGGCGCCGCGCGGCACCCTGTTGCATCACTATCAGACCGACGAGCGTGGCATGATCGAAAAAGCCAACCTGATCGTTGCCACACAGAACAATTCCGCGCGCATGGCCATGAGCGTTGAGAAAGCAGCCAGGGGGCTGATATCGAAAGGCGAAATTTCCGACGGCGTGCTGAACCAGATCGAAATGGCGTTCCGCGCCTACGACCCCTGCCACGCCTGCGCCACACATGCGCTGCCGGGCAGCATGCCCCTGATGATCTCGGTGCGGAACCAGAGCGGCCGCGAGGTGGCGCGGCTGGAGCGTGACGTGGACGGGCGCATCCGCCGCAGCTAAACGCCGGGTAAGGAGAATCGAGTGGTCAGCCGAATCCTGTGCCTGGGGAACGACCTGCTGGCCGACGACGCCTTCGGGCTGCTGGTAGCGCAGCATCTCCAGCAGTTGCGCGTGCCTGAAGTCGAGGTTGTGGCCGAACCGGCTGCAGGATTCTGTCTGCTGGACGCCCTGCTCGACTGCTCGAGACTGGTCGTCGTAGACACAGTTGCTTCGGGCGCCGACCGGCCCGGCAGTGTGCGCGTCCGGCGGGAAGAAGACCTGCGGTGCGCGCCCGGCAGCTCGCCCCACTATGTCGGCCTGTTCGAAGCCCTGGCACTGGCGCGGGCGCTGGGGCTGGCGACGCCGCAGCAGCCCGCCATCGTGACCGTGGAAGGCGCCGACTGCTTCACTGTGGGTGGCACGATGCATCCGGCAGTCCGCGAGGCCGTCCCCAAAGTCGCCGAATTGGTCCTACAGTTACTGGCCGCGGCGCCCGCGGAGGATGTGGCCGCAAAGACAACGGCCGAAGCACCAGAGCCGGCGCGCTGGCTGGAAACCTCTGCGAGCGGGTGCGAGAAGAAGGTGCCCGGCTGAGACGAGAAAAACATGAGCGGTCACCCTTGGGTGCGGCCGACGTTGTGGCGCCTGGCATTCAGGGCGCTGGCGTGCGGGGAAACATATTCCGCCTACCTCCGTTCGACCCGAGGGCTGGCACAGCCAGCGCACTGTGTGACGAATTTCCGTGCGGTCTGCTGTCCGGGCTAAACGTACTGTGAGGTTCGAGTTTGGCCGCCGGCGGGTTCGCGATTGCCCCAGCGATTCGCTTTCTTGAGCTGGACACCTATTGCCCTGTGGCCGGTGGCGCTGTTTGTCCATCGCATGCGGCTGCTGGTGCAGATGCGGTCGCGGGTGGCGTCGGTGCTTTCCACCACGCACCTAGCCTCGGTGCTGCGGATGTACGGCCTGCGTCCGGTGCAGCGAGCCACGCCATGGCACACGCCGGTCTTGCCGCTGCTGTTGGTGTTCTCGTCTTTGTGGGGCGCGGTGGCGTTGTTGTTTGTCTCTTGGCACACGGGCCAGGCGTTCGGCAAGGAGATGGATATGCCTGCCCTGGCGGGGCTGGCGAGAGTGCTAGCCGCGCTGCTGTTGTCTGTTGCGCTGCGCATCGCCGACCTGAAGTGGCGCGGGCTGGTGCACCGCTCCACCGATTTGACACGCGAACAGGCCTGCTGGGGCTGGAGTTTACTCCGCTCTTGCTGCTGGCACTGCAATTATTCCGCTTTCGCGTGCGCGCCGACCGCGGACGGCGGTAGGCCTGCGCCGCCTTAACGCTGGCAAGGTTTCTAACCAATGCGCTGAACACCGCACTGAGCAGCGCCGGGGATTGGTCCAGTACCTGCCCCGGTGGACGGAGGCAGGTTCCTCCTACAGCCTGATTGCGCTCGTCGTCGTACTGGTTTATCTGGCCGCGAAACATCTTCCGTTATTCGCTGAGGAACAGATCCTCTCGCCGCCCCGGCTCACCAGGCAGCGCTGCGATGCCGATTTGAAAACGAATATTTGTCGCACGGACACGCTTCGTGCATGCCAAGATCCCCGGTAATCCATTGCAGATTAAAGAGCTTGCAGGAACTGGCGGGTGCGCCAAATTCCTCGCCTGTGGGCTACAAGCCGCTTTTGGAAACTGCTCCCGGCGCCGGGGACTCACCTGAGAACTGCAAGCTGCTGAATATGGTTCGCTTAGCCAGGCACGAGTTTCGCCTCAGTTGGATTCCGGCGTGCTGCGAGCCTTTTGCTGGATTGGGAGCGCGAAATGCCTGAACTACCATCCTGGTACGGCAGCTTCCTGGCACGCCTGTCGCCCGGCACGCGCGAAAAGGTGCTCTCGCTGGGCCAGTCGTTTCATTACATGGAAGGGGAAACCATCTTCCGCGAAGGTGACCCCAGCCTGCACCTCTACATTGTCAAAACGGGCCAAGTGGCCATCGAGATACACATCCCTTCCCGCGGCCGGTGCAACATCCTGACCGTGGGCCCCGGCGACCTGTTCAGTTGGTCGGCGCTGGTTGAGCCGCGCATCGAAACGGCCAGCGCGCGCGCCGTGGAGGAAACCGAAGCGCTGGGCATCAAGGGCGGCGCGCTGCTCGACCTGTGCTACGAGGACCGGGCGGCAGGCTTTGAGATTTACCGCGCCCTGGCCTCGGTCATCACCGAGCGGCTGGTGGCCACGCGGCTGCAACTGCTGGACATCTTCGCCCTGTAGGAGGAAAGGTGGCAGCGGCTGACATCCCGCGCGTGGAAGCCAGCATCGTCCTGGCCAAGCCGGAGCTGCAACGCGTGCTCGAGAACCTGCGCGCCGCGCAGTTCACCGTGGTTGGCCCGCGGGTGCGCGAAGGGGCCATCGTGCTCGATGAGCTCGAAAGCGTCGAACAGCTTCCGCTTGGCTGGAGCGACCGGCAGCGGCCCGCCAGCTACCGCCTAGAAAGAAACGGGAACGGCTCGTACTTCGACTTCAATCTCGGGCCACAGTCCTGGAAGCAGTTTCTCTATCCTCCACGGACGCGCCTGCTGGCTGCAGTGAAGAACAACGGCCGCTGGGAATTCCAATCCGTTGTTGAACCGGCGCCGCGCTACGCCTTCGTTGGCGTGCGCGCGTGCGAGCTTCAGGCGATTCGCATCCAGGATCGTGTGTTTGCCGAAGGCGAGTTCCGCGACCCGGCCTACACTGCACGCCGCGAAAATGCGTTTCTGCTGGCGGTGAATTGCACTCGCGCGGCTTCCACCTGCTTCTGCACGTCGATGAAAACTGGCCCGGCGGTGGCCGGCGGGCACGACCTGGCCCTTACCGAGACACAGGAAAATTTTGTTGTCGAGGTTGGTTCCGAAGCTGGAGCCGAAATGCTCCGCGGCACAGGGTGGAAACCGGCCAGCTCATTCGAGCTGGGCCGGGCCGCACAGGTCATCCAGCGCACCGAGCGCCAGATCCAAAAACAATTTCGCACCGACGACCTGCCGCGGCTGCTCTACGACAACCTGGAGCATCCGCGCTGGGACCACGTGGCTGCGCGCTGCCTTTCCTGTGCCAACTGCACCCTGGTCTGTCCGACCTGCTTCTGCTCGACAGTGGAGGATTCCAGCGACCTGGTTTGCCAGCAGGCCGAACGCGTCCGCGTGTGGGACTCCTGCTTCGTGCAGGATTTCTCCCACGTGCACGGCGGCAATATCCGCCCTACCATCCGGTCGCGCTACCGGCAGTGGCTGACGCACAAACTGGCTTCGTGGATTGACCAGTTCGGCAGTTCGGGCTGCGTGGGCTGCGGACGATGCATTACCTGGTGCCCGGTGGGCATTGACCTGACCGAAGAAGTGAACGCTATCCGGGGAAAGGCGGCACAATGAGCCTGGCCGTTTCGCATTCCGAAATGGTAGCCGTGCGCGACCCCATGTTGCCCCGCACGGCGGCAATTCAGGCTGCCAAGCCGGAAGCTTACGGTATCACCACGTTTTCGCTGGCCTTTACTGACCCGGAAGACGCCGCCGGCTACCGCTTCGCGCCGGGGCAGTTCAACATGCTCTATCTGCCGGGCTATGGCGAAGTGGCAATTTCCCTCAGTTCTGACCCGAACGAGCCTGCCATCCTCGGCCATACCATCCGCTACGCGGGCAACGTGACGCGCGCTATCGGCCGGCTGGGGGTGGGCGACACACTGGGCGTGCGCGGGCCGTTCGGCAGCGCCTGGCCGATGGAGGCGGCGCGCGGCAAAGACCTGGTCATTGTGGCTGGTGGTATCGGGCTGGCGCCGCTGCGTCCGGTGCTTTACTCCCTTCTGCGCACGCGCAGTGAATACGGCCGCGTAATTCTGCTGTACGGCGCGCGTACCCCGCCCGACCTGCTCTACACCGATGAGTTCGAGGTCTGGCGGCGCGGCAACGTTGAAATCCACGTCACCGTGGATCGCGCCGATGAATTCTGGAACGGGCTGGTCGGCGTGGTGCCGCAACTGTTCTACCGCATCCGCGTGGACCACAAGAATTCGCTGGTGTTCACCTGCGGTCCGGAAATCATGATGCGTTTTGTCATCTACGAAGCGCTGGCCCGGCGAATTCCCAAAGAAGCGATCTACGTCTCGATGGAACGCAACATGAAGTGCGCCGTAGGGTTTTGCGGCCACTGCCAGTTCGGCCCTGCTTTCATCTGCAAGCAGGGACCGGTGCTGAACTTCACCGCGATAGAGCCGTTTTTCGGCAAGGAGGACTTCTGATGGCCGCCGAACGGCCGAAGCTGGCCGTGTACAAGTTCGCTTCCTGCGACGGCTGCCAGTTGGCGCTGCTCAGCCTGGAAGACGAGCTGCTCGCGCTGGCTGGCGCGGTGGACATCGCCTATTTCCTCGAAGCGCGCTCGGCGGTAGAGCCTGGCCCCTACGACGTCACACTGGTCGAAGGCTCGGTGACAACGCCGGAAGAGGTGGAACGCATCCGGCAGGTGCGCCAGCAGGCCAAGTATCTGATTACCATCGGCGCCTGCGCTACCGCCGGAGGCATCCAGGCGCTGCGCAACGGCAAGGATGTGGACGAATTCATCCGCATCGTCTACGCCCACCCGGACTATATCGAGACGCTGAAGCAATCCACGCCCGCTTCGGCCCACGTCCCGGTGGACTTCGAGCTGCACGGCTGCCCCATCAACAAATACCAGTTGCTGGAAGTGCTGCGCGCGCTGCTGCTGGGCCAGAAGCCACACCTGCCGTCCCATGCGGTCTGCGTCGAGTGCAAGCGGCGCGGCACAGTATGCCTGACTGTGGGGCAGGGCGTCCCTTGCCTCGGCCCGCTGACGCGGGCCGGCTGCGGCGCTATCTGTCCGGCGTTTAACCGCGGCTGTTACGGCTGCTACGGGCCGCTGGAAAACGCCAACGCCGATTCGCTCCTGGTGCAGCTGCGCGAGCAGGGCGCCGCTGCGGGCGAACTGGTGCGGCTGCTGCGCGGCTTTACCGGTTTTGCCGAACCCTTCCGTGCCGCAAGCGACAAGCTGGAGGCCACTGAAGCATGACTCTGCGCACGGCCCATCCCGCCGGCACCCGCACCGTCAAGGTGAATTATCTTTCGCGCGTCGAAGGCGAAGGCGGATTGTATGTCCGGGTCGAAGACGGACAGGTCCGCGACGTGAGGCTGAACATCTTCGAGCCGCCGCGCTTTTTTGAAGCGTTTCTGCGCGGGCGGCATTTTCAGGAAGTGCCGGACATCACCGCGCGCATCTGTGGCATCTGCCCGGTGGCCTATCAGATGAGCTCGGTGCACGCGCTCGAGCAGGCGCTCGGCGTCGTGCCCGGGCCGGAAATCCGGCAACTGCGCCGGCTGCTGTACTGCGCCGAATGGATCGAATCACATGCGCTGCACATCTACCTGCTGCACGCGCCGGATTTTCTCGGCTACGAAAGCGCCGTTTCGATGGCCGCCGACCACCGCGCAGCCGTCGAGCGCGGCCTGCGGCTGAAAAAACTCGGCAACGATTTGCTCGAGACGCTCGGCGGGCGCGCCACGCATCCCGTGTCGGTCTGCGTCGGCGGGTTTTACAGAGTGCCGCGGCGCGCCGAGCTGCAACGGTTCCGGAAGGATCTGGAGTGGGGCCTGGGAGCCGCGCGGGAAACCGTCCGCTGGACCGCCGGATTCCACTTCCCCGACTTCGCGCCGGAGTACGAATTCGTCGCCGTCAGCCATCCGGCCGAATATCCGATGAACGAGCGCCGCATTATTTCTTCCGGCGGCGTGAATATTGACCCCGCGGATTTCGAAAGCACATTCCTCGAAGAGCACGTCCGGCATTCGACCGCTCTGCATTCGGTGCGCGCCGACCGCGGCACGAGCTACTTCGTCGGTCCGCTGGCGCGCGTAAACCTGAATTTTGAAAAGCTTTCGCCCGCTGCGTGGCAGGCGGCGCAGGAGTCCGGCATCGGCTGGCCGTGCCGAAATCCTTACGCGGGCATTGTGGCGCGCGGCGTGGAGCTGGTGCATGCCTTCGAGGAAGCCCTGTCCATCGTTGAGAACTATTGCGAGCCCGCGCGCAGCCGTGTGGAAATCGAAGTGCGCGCCGGCGAAGGCTGTGCCGCGACCGAAGCCCCCCGCGGCGTGCTCTATCACCGCTACCGGATTGACGAACGCGGCTTGGTCGAGTTCGCCAAGATCGTGCCGCCCACCGCGCAGAACTGCCGCCGCATGGAAGACGACCTGCGGCTGCTACTGCCCGGCCTGCTCGACCGCCCAGAGCCGGAAATCAGGCACCTGTGTGAGCAGCTGGTGCGCAGCTACGACCCGTGCATCTCCTGTTCGACGCACTTTTTGAAACTTGAGCTTGACCGGAGCTGAAAGAAAGGGATGAAAGCGACTGCTGAACGCGAAGCAACCCGCAGCGGAAGATTGGCTGCCGATGCACTGCTTGTCGTGGGCGTGGGCAATCCGCTGGCCGGAGACGACAGCGCCGGCGCGGCGCTGGTTGAGCGGTTGCGGGCGGCAGGCAAATCAGGATTTCACTGCTTAACGCTGCGGCAGCCCGGCCCGGAGCTGCTCAGCCATTTGCGCGAAGCCGAAGTGACGCTACTGGTTGACGCCGTCTTGAGCGGCGCAGCGCCGGGCACGCTGCACCTGGGCCCGCTGCTCGATGCCGGCGTCAAGCAGCGCAACCTGTGCCGGTGCTCCAGCCACGGTTGGGAGCCGGCGCAAACCGTTGCATTAGCCAACGCGCTGGGCGCCTCGCTGCCGGACGTGGCGCTGCTGGGCATCGAAGCCGGGCAGATTTCTCCGGTTGCGCCGCGCTCTCCCGCTGTCGAGCAGGCCATCGCGCTCGTTATTGAACGCTTCCCTGCTTTGCTTGCGCAGCTTTGTGACCCCGCCTCCGCGCTCTGGCGAGGGATGCGGAAGTTCCCGCCCGGCGATGATTCCTTTCCGGGAGGTGCCTGATGTGTCTTGCGGTGCCGGGCAAAGTCCTGGAAATCACCGAGCGGGGTGGCAGCCGCTTTGCGCGCGTGGAATTCGGCGGGATGAGGCGCCAAGCCTGCCTCGACCTGGTGCCGGAAGCCGAACCGGGCGATTACGTTCTGGTGCACGTCGGCTTCGCCATCAGCCGCGTGAACCCGGCAGAAGCCGAACGCACGCTTTGGATGCTGGAAGAGATGGGCGCACTCGAGGCCGAACTTCTCGCTGAGGAAGAAACACCGACCTGAGGAATCATGAAGTACGTGGACGAATACCGCGACCGAAAGCGAGCCGAACGCCTGGTGGCGGAAATCCGCCGCCGCGTGAGCCGCCCGTGGACGCTGATGGAAATCTGCGGCGGGCAGACGCACACACTGGTGCGCTATGGAATTGACGAGCTGCTGCCGCCCGAAATCCGTCTGGTGCATGGACCGGGCTGCCCGGTCTGCGTCACGCCGCTGGAGACGATTGACAAGGCCATCGCACTGGCGGCGCGGCCAGAGGTGACGCTGGTCTCTTACGGCGACATGCTGCGCGTGCCCGGCTCGCGCAGCGATCTGTTCCACGCCAAGGCGCAGGGTGGCGACGTTCGCCTGGTCTATTCCCCGCTGGATGCGCTGCGGCTGGCGCGGGCGAACCCGGGGCGGCAGGTCGTGTTTTTCGCCATCGGATTTGAAACCACCGCCCCGGCGCACGCGCTGGCCGTGCGGCAAGCGGCGCGCGAAGGGCTCGACAATTTCAGCCTGCTGGTTTCGCACGTGCTCGTGCCGCCGGCGATTCGCCTGCTGCTGCGCTCACCGCACAACCGCGTGCAGGGCTTCATCGCACCCGGACACGTGTGCACGGTGATGGGTTACCGCGAATACGAAGAGCTGGCGCGCGAGTTCCGCGTGCCCATGGTGGTCGGCGGCTTCGAACCGACCGACCTGCTGGAAGCGATTCTGATGCTGGTGCGGCAGCTCGAAGCCGGTCGCGCTGAGGTGGAAAATCAGTACGCGCGCTCGGTCAGCAGCGCTGGCAACCGGCCGGCGCAGCGCGCCATGGAAGAAGTGTTTGAAGTCTGCGACCGCAACTGGCGGGGCATCGGTCCGATTCCACAAAGCGGACTGCGGCTGCGGGCGGCCTATGCGGCATTCGATGCGGAGAAGATCTTCAAACTGGAAACCATCGTTCCACGGGAATCGGCCGAATGCATCAGCGCCGAAGTGCTGCAGGGTTTGAAGCAGCCGACCGACTGCCCGGCATTCGCCACGCGCTGCACGCCGGAAACTCCGCTTGGTGCGCCAATGGTCTCTTTCGAGGGTGCCTGCGCGGCGTATTACCTCTACCGCCGGCATCAGCCGGTAGCGGCAAACAATGAGCGAGCCGAACAAATCCGGAATTGAGTTGACCTGCCCGGTGCCACTGGCAGCCAAAGACTGCATTCTTCTCGGCCATGGCAGTGGCGGGAGGCTGAGCGCGGAGCTTATCCGCGAAATTTTCCTGCCAGCGTTCCGCAACCCAGCGCTGGAAAAACTGGACGACCAGGCGGTCATGCGCATCGGCGATGTGAAAATTGCATTCACCACGGATTCCTTCGTGGTGAAACCACTGTTCTTTTCCGGTGGCGACATCGGCTCGCTGGCGGTCCACGGCACGGTGAACGACCTGGCGATGGGCGGCGCGCAGCCGTTGTATCTGAGCGCGGCGTTCATTCTGGAGGAGGGCCTGCCGCGGGAAACGCTCGAGCGCGTTGTGACCTCGATGCAGCGCGCCGCCGGCGAGGCCGGCGTGACAGTCGTCACCGGCGACACCAAAGTCGTTGAGAAAGGCAGCGGGGACGGCCTGTTCATCACCACCACCGGCATCGGCACCGTGCCGGACGATGTTGAGCTTGCCGCCGCCCGCGCGCAGCCCGGAGACGTGATCTTGCTGAGCGGCCCGATCGGCGAACACGGCATGGCCATCCTGGCGCAGCGCGAAGGGCTCGAGTTCGACAGCGAGCTGCGCAGCGATTCGGCGCCGCTGCACACGCTGGTGGCGGCGCTGCTGGGTGCTACCCGCGCGGTGCGTTGCCTGCGCGACCCCACCCGCGGCGGCGTTTCCAGCGCGTTGAACGAGATTGCCGCCCGCGCGCAGGTGGGGATCGAGCTTGACGAAACCCGTATCCCCGTGCGCGAAGAGGTGAAAGGCGCGTGTGAACTGCTGGGGCTGGATCCGCTTTACGTGGCCAACGAAGGAAAAATGATCGCCATCGTGGCGCCGGAAGCCGCCGAGGTGGCGCTGGCCGCACTGCGGGCACATCCGTTGGGCCGCGAAGCAGAGATCATCGGCCGCATCACCGACACGAATCACGGCCTGGTGGTGTTGCGCACGGCGCTGGGCACCTCGCGCATCGTGGACATGCTGGCCGGCGACCAGTTGCCGCGCATCTGTTAAGGAGTTGAAGTGCACGAACTGAGCATTGCGCAGTCCATCCTGGCGACACTCGAAGACGAAGCTACGCGGCGGCCGGGGACACGCTTCGCGAAAGTGGGCGTGCGTGTAGGCGAGCTTTCCGGAGTGGACCCGGAAGCGCTCGCTTTCGGTTTCGAAGCCATGGTGAAAGGATCGCGGTGGGAGCCGCTCGCTATCGAGATCGAATATTGTCCGCGACGGCAGCAGTGCCCATCGTGCGGAGAAGCGTTTCACGTCCAGAGCTTCGAACTGGCCTGCCCGGCCTGCGGCGAGCCGCGCACCACCTGCATCGGCGGCGAGGAACTGGAAATTGCCTACCTGGAGGTCGAGGAGCCATGCGCGTCAGCGTAGAAAAAAAGGTGTTGAATGAAAATCAGCGGATTGCCACCGAGCTGCGCGAGCAGTTCACCCGGCACGGCATCCTGTGTCTGAACCTGATCGGCGCGCCTGGCTCGGGCAAGACCTCGTTGCTCGAACGCACGCTGGAAGCGCTCCCGCGCGACACCCGCGTGGCGGTGCTCACCGGCGACATCCAGACCGACAACGACGCGCGGCGGCTGGCGCGCTTCGGTTTTCGCGCGCAGCAGATTACCACCGGCGGCACCTGCCACCTGGACGCGCAGATGATCCAGCGCGCCATCGCCGGCTGGCGGATGGAACAATTGGAACTGCTGCTCATCGAAAATGTCGGCAATCTGGTCTGCCCGGCCAGTTACGACCTGGGGGAAGCCGCGAAGATTGTCGTTTTCAGCGTGACCGAAGGCGACGACAAGCCGCTAAAGTATCCCAGCATCTTCTTCAAGTCCGAACTGGCCGTGCTGAACAAGACCGACCTGCTGCCCTATGTGCCGTTCAACTCGATTCGTGCGCACGAAAATGCGCAGCGCGTCCATCCAGGCATCGAGATGGTTTCGGTCTCCTGCCTGACCGGCGCGGGAATAGACGAATGGCTGGCGTGGCTCGATCGACGGCGCAGCAGGGTGCTTCGCGAGGCGGCGCTGGCGCCGTGAGAGGAGATGCAAGTCCGCAAGCGCATCGAAATCGCCGGCATCGTGCAGGGCGTCGGGTTCCGGCCGTACGTTTACCGGCTGGCGACGGAAGCGGGCCTGGCGGGCTTCGTCACGAATACGACTGCGGGCGTCCTGCTCGAAGTGCAAGGCTCGCGGGAGACGGTGGACAGATTTCTTCACCGACTGCCCGCAGAAGCGCCACCGCTGGCCCGCATCGTCGCGCTCGAAGCGCGCGATCTGGCCTGCAATGGCGAGGTAGGCTTTCGCATTCTATCGAGCCGTGCCGGGATCGCTCCGCACGTCCTGATTGCACCCGACGTCGCCCTCTGCGACGATTGCCTGCGCGAACTTTTTGACCCGGCTGACCGCCGCTACCGCTACCCGTTCATCAACTGCACAAACTGCGGCCCGCGGTTCACCATTGTTCGCGACATTCCTTACGACCGCGCGAGCACTTCGATGAGCGTCTTTCCAATGTGCGCCGCCTGTCAGGCGGAATACGACGATCCGGCGAACCGCAGGTTCCACGCGCAACCGAACGCCTGCTGGGATTGCGGCCCGCGGGTTGCATTGCGGGATGCGGCCGGCAGGCCCGTCCCGACGGAAGATCCGATCTTCGCCGCCGCCGAACAGTTGCAGGCGGGCGGGGTGGTCGCGGTAAAGGGCCTGGGCGGCTTTCACCTGGCCTGCGACGCAACCAATCCGCAGGCGGTCGCGCGGCTGCGCGAAGGCAAGCGGCGTGTGGAAAAACCCTTCGCTGTCATGACGCCGGACGTCGCGGCCGCGGAACGTTTGTGCGAAATCAGTGCCGCCGAGTGCCAATTGCTGCTTTCCGCGCAGCGGCCGATTGTGTTGCTGCGCAAGCGTGAGGGAATTCCGGTGGCCGAAGGTGTCGCGCCGCGAAACCACTATCTGGGAGTTTTTCTGCCCTACACTCCGCTGCATCATCTGGTGTTCGCAGCCGGCGGCTTTGCCGCCCTGGTGATGACCAGCGGGAACCTGAGCGAAGAGCCTATCGCGATTGAAAACGACGAAGCGGTTGCGCGGCTGCGCGGCGTGGCCGACTTTTTTCTGATGCACGACCGCAGCATCCTGCTGCGGTGCGACGATTCCGTCGTGCGTGTCGCCGCCGGCCGGCCGCGGCAATTGCGCCGCTCGCGCGGCTACGTCCCGGTGCCGGTATTCCTCCACGAAGAAGTGCCGCCGATTCTGGCCGTGGGCGGCGAGCTGAAAAACACAGTCTGCCTGGCGCGGGGCACCGAAGCCTTCCTGAGCCAGCACATCGGCGACCTGGAGAATCTGGAAAGCTACCGCTTCTTCGAAGAGACCGTTGCCCATCTGCAACGCATCCTGGAAATCGAGCCGGAAATCCTCGCCTGCGACCTTCACCCGGATTATTTTTCCACGCGCTGGGCGGCACAGCAGCGCGGCGTGGAGATCATCGGCGTGCAGCACCATCACGCGCACATCGCATCGTGCATGGCGGAGAATCATCTGGAAGGGCCGGTCATCGGCTTCGCGCTCGATGGCACCGGCTATGGAACCGACGGCGCCGTGTGGGGCGGCGAAGTGCTGCTCGCCGATTATGCCGGCTTTCGCCGCGCGGCGCATTTCCGCTACGTCCCGATGCCCGGCGGCGCGGCTGCCATCCGCGAGCCGTGGCGCATGGCGGTAAGCTGCTTGGCGCAGCATTTCGGAAAGGAGTTCTTCAACTGGCACATCCCGTTCGTCGCACAGCTTGAGCGCAGCCGCACGCGAAAGGTGCTGTCTATGGCGGAACGCGGAATAAATGCCCCGCTAACTTCAAGCTGCGGCCGGCTGTTCGACGCTGTGGCGGCACTGGCCGGGCTGCGGCAGACCGTCAACTACGAAGCGCAGGCCGCCATTGAACTCGAGATGTGCATGGAGCCGGGCGCGGCTGGCGACGCTTATCCCTTCGCGCTATCAGACGAGCAGCATCCCTGGCAGATTGAGACGCGGCCGATGTTTGAAGCACTGGCAAACGACCTGCGCGCGGGCGTTTCTGCCGGGGTGATCAGCCGGCGGTTCCACGACGGTCTGGTCAGCATATTCACCGAAACTGCGCTCCGTCTGCGCGAGCGGGAAGACCTGAACCGTGTATGCCTCTCCGGGGGGACTTTCCAGAACGTCTATCTGCTGGAGCAGCTTTCAACAGCGCTGGCCGCGCGCGGCTTCGAGGTTTTCACGCACAGCGAAGTGCCCGCCGGCGATGGCGGGCTCTCCCTCGGACAGGTTATGGTTGCAGCTCACGCCTGTCGCCGTGCGCGCGAAGTTCAGCTCCCTCTCGCAGCCCGCCGGGAGAGCCGCCGCAGCAGATGAAATGCCAGTGTCAGCACCACAGGTGCCAGGCTCAATCGCGGCAATCAGGAACCAGCCGCGGCCTCGGGCAGGCCGCCCGTTCGCGCAGCACTGAAATTTGTATGCACGGCTTGCTTCTGCCGGCAGCATCTCGCGGGTGCGGGATGTTGGCAGGGCAAGCTGCCGGTCAAGCAGGCCGGGTTCAGGACGCTTTTGTTTCTGCCCCGACCGCGACATTCAGTTCAGACGGTCTGAGGGCATTGCCAACAATCCGTTCGATTTCGCCTTTCTGGTAAGGCGCGGGCAGGAAATCGAACGCCCCAAGCTGCATCCCTTCCAGATACTCGGCGCATTCTTCCGCGGCGGTGACCACTACCAGACGCGTCTTCAGCTTTCTCGCGGCAATCTCCTGCAGCAGCGTACGGTAGTTTCCGTCCGGAAGCTCAGCGCAGCAGCAGACGACCGGGACCTCTACTCCGCCGAGCACCTGCATCGCATCGCGGGCAGAAAAAACCGCCGCCACGCGCAGGTTCATCCTGGCCAGCGAGACGATCAGGGGCTTGCAATGTTCCGGGTGGCAGGATACAACCAGAACCTCAGGCGGGGTGGACATCGCCGGCCTCCTTTTGGAGTCTTGGCGCGGCTGCATCCTAGCTAACACTCCCGTGCCAACAAATCAAGGACAATCGGCGGCCCTGGATGTGTCGAAAATCGGGTGAACAGGGTGCGTTCGTCGCGGATGAGCCTGCGGCGAAAACAATGGTCCGCCGAAGTCAGGCAAGTCAGCGGTTGAAGAAAAGTCAGGCGGGCAGGTCTGTAAGCCGGATTCTGTCGAGGCGCGTCCAATGCCTCATCCCGAAGGTTCGGGACGGGACTCGTTCAGGCTGTGCCTCGCGGCGATCATTCCTCTGGGCCTGGCATTGCTGCCAGGCTCAAGCGGCCTACCCGAGGGTTGACTGCGCCCGCCGCGCCGAGAATTCGGCATCGCGGGCGAGGATGGCTTGCCGAAGCGAGCCATCAGCGGGCCGGGCCAGCCCCTCCCCTCCTATTTGGCCTTGCTCCACGCGGGGTTTACCGTGCCCCCGGCATCGCTGCCGGGGCGGTGGGCTCTTACCCCACCGTTTCACCCTTGCCAGTGCCGGCGGTGGGAGACGTGCCCGTGGTTTTGCCACGGGCCTGTCGCAGAGCCAGAGCACTTCGGCGGTCTGTTTTCTGTGGCACTTTCCGTAGCCATCCCGGCACGTAGGTCTGTGCCGGGCCGGCCCCCTGGCGTTACCAGGCGCGTTGCCCTGCGGAGTCCGGACTTTCCTCCATCCCGCCCTGCCTTGCGGGACGGGACAGCGATCACCCGGCCTGCCCGCCTGTTCTGATTATAAGATGAGGATGCGCTGCGCTCAAGCCGCATCACGGACCCGGCTGCTGCCTTGCCAGGTAGAGCTCCGTCTGCGGAAAAAATTCCGCCCAGGAAAACCAAAACGAAGGCAGCGGCGTGACCGCGTTGAGCCGGGCGCCCTTCAGTTCCCCGCTGAGGCACTCGCCGTAGGCATTCCAGCGCGAACCGGTTTCCTCGTCCACCAGGACGAGCGGGTCAGTGGAATCTCGGCGAAAACGCAGCACGCGCCCGCCGGCTGTGCGAGCAAACGCGGTGAACATCTCCGCGGCAGGCGAATAGACCAGCGCGACGGGCAGCGAGCCAACCCGGTCATTCACCACGCCCTGCTGTTTCAGGTCGGCTTCCCGGTAGGCCTTGTAGCCGCCGCCCGCCTCCAACCCGAGGACCCGCTCCATGGGCGGCAGGCGGGAATCTTCGCGGACGCCGCCGCGCGGCGGGCGGCGCATGGAGAACGATGCAATCGTCTGCTCCATGCGCTGATACTGCGTGGTCAGGTTAGATTCCGGGACCAGGACGAGCGTCAGCGGGTGCTGCGCGCGCCACTCCTGCCAGGTGGTGAGCAGAAATGGCACCATCGCCAGCCGCCTGCCCTTCATCGGCCCGTCGAAGCATTCACCGGTGGCCTGCTGCCAGCGGCTTCCGGTTTGATGGTCGCGCAGGACGAAGTTCGAGCCAATCAGTCCCGCGAGGTCGAAAGTGAGCTTCTTGCCGTCCACATCGGCCCTGAACACGAGGGCCGTGTTGCACAAAGTTCACCAGGTGGGAAGAATCGGCAGGCCGCCGAGCTGGTCGTCAATGAAGTGATGCCAGCCGACCACCGGCACCGGGTAGGCTTTGGCTTCGCCGTTCAATTCCACGCCGAGCACTCGATCGTTCGCGCGCAGAAAATCGGCCTTCTGTGCGGCGACGAATTGAGGCTGGCGAAGCGGCGCGAAACCCATTCCGGCGCGGCGTTGTCGCGGGCGCTGCGCGGCAAGCGGCAGCGCCACCGCCACAGTCAGACTCAACAAGAGTAACCCCGCTCGCCTGCGCCGCAGCATCGCTTCACCCCTCAGTTTCGCCCGCTATACACTTAACCCACAAACCCGGACAAAAGTTGCGTCATGGCGTCGGTCCGGCCTGCGGGGGCAATTGTGCCGGGCGCCGCACTTCAACCGTCACGCGAATGTCCTTGCGGCGGTACAGGCACAGGCCGTTGACGTCCTCGCAGACATAGTAAAGCGCATAGGCCGGCAGGGCGACACGGCCCGAAGCATATTCCGGCACGCGAATTTCGAATTCCAGGCGGCGGGTTTCCTGGCTGACTGGCTCAGGCGGATTTGGCAGCCACAGCGCGCGCGATTCCACCGCCCAGCCTTCAGCCGGCTTTACCCACACGACCAGGCCGTCTAGTTCATTGTTCCAGTGCGCTTTGTTCTCGAGATTGGGCCGGAACTCGAGGTGCACGCGGGCCGATTGGCCGGGTTCAACCACCGGCGGCACCAGGGTCGTTTCCAGGCGAATGAATTCGCCGTTGTCCCGAAGGATTCTTCCTTCCGGGTCGGGTTCGGCGGCTGCAATGGCCTGCGTTTCGAAGCGCCTGGACGGGCGGGCCAGTTCTGCGCCAGCGGGCTCGACCTGCAATGGCGCGGGCTGCTCACCGCGGGCACGAATTTCGCGCCGCGCTTCGCTCACCCAGTCATAAAACGGATAGGGCTTATCGAGCCGCGGACCGTACTGCTGAATCCTCCGCCGGAAGATGTACTGATTCGGATCCATGGCCAGCGCGAGCGACCAGTGCTTCACCGCCTTCTGAAAATCTTGGGGCTGGCGATAGGGGGAATCGTGCCGGATGCGATATGCCACCCCGAGCCGGAAGGCGGCCATCGCGTCCCGCGGGTCGAGCTGCAACGCGCGCTGGTACGCCGCGATGGCGTCGCTGACGCGTTCGACGCCACCCCACACCGCCAAGGCATCTGCGTACGCGCGCCAAGCCGCAGCGGCATTGCTCCGCTCTGCGCCGCGCTTCAGCCGCTCGAAATCCGGCCGTCGCGCCTTATCCGGTGAGGTAACAGCGGGCATTTCGTAGGCCGTGTTTACAAACTGCTCCGCCACCGACTGCGCCTGCTGCATGCGCAGGCCCGCGTGGCGGACGATGCCGTGCTCGTCAATCGCCAGTGTCAGCGGGACCGCGGCAACGCCGAGCAGGTTATAGGAGTCCACCAGCACCGGCCAGCCCATCTGCTTCCACTGCATGAACAGGCGCGCTCGGTCAGGGTGTTGCTCCTGGATGATGCCCAGCATCTGCAGCTTCCCTTCCCGCTGGAGCTGTTTGGTCGCCTCGTGCCACCCGGGCACGTGCACGCGGCAGCCCGCTCACCAGGAAGCAAAAACATGCAAGATGATTTTCTTGCCGCGGAAATCAACTATCGAAACCGGCCGGCCGGAATCGAGCGCGGGCAGCGCCAGTACTGGAAAAGGCTTTCCGACTTCCACAGGGAGCGCCGGGCCCGTGCTAGGGGCGGCGCTACCGCGCTGCGCGGGCGCAGTGATGCTCCCAGCCAGGAGAAGTGCCAGCGCGATAGTCGCGGCCTGAAGAGTCTTCACCATCACTTTATGGCTCATTAGACGCTCGCAGCGCGCCGCCGGATTCGCCCCGGCCGCATTACGCGGGCTGTGTGGCCGGCGGCTCCGCCAGTCCCGAAGAGGGGAAAGGCTGCTCCCGTTCGAGCAGTTGCAGGATTCCCTGCAGCGGGATGCGCACCCATCCGGGCCGATTGTTCAGCTCGTAGGCCAGCTCGTAGATGGCCTTCTCCAACAGGTAGGCTTCGAGCAGCATGGCCAGTTCTTCGCGCGCGGCGGGCAGGAAGCGCCCCTCAGCGGCGGCCTCCAGATACGCTGCGAGAAAAATGGCCGAAACCCAGGCATGCCACCAGCGCGCCCATGGCTCGTAGAGGCCGCGGTCCGCTTCGCGCAACAGCCCGCGTTCGAACTGCGCGTCGAGCGCGGAGTAAGCGGCGTAGTGGAACGAGCGGAGCATTCCGGCCACGTCGCGCAGCGCCGAGCGCTTGATGCGCCGCTCGCTGATGGACCGCGCTGGCTCGCCCTCGAAATCGATGATCACAAAATCGCGGCCGGACACCAGAACCTGCCCGAGATGATAGTCACCGTGGACGCGGATGCGCATCGCCGTGACTTTGCGATCGAGAATGGCTCGAAACCGGCCCAGAATCTCAGGCTCGAGCGCCAGCACCCGCTCGGTTAGCGGCCGATGAGCTTCCGGGAGCGCTCCGCGGCGGTTGCGCAGCAGGTCCATCGAGCGTGTGGTCAGGTTGCGCATGGACTGGTAAATCGAACGCTGATACAGCGCGCCGAACGGCTCCGGCGCGAACTGCGGGTCTTCGGCGACCGAGGCCAGCGCGACGTGAAGCTGGCCCGTGCGCTCACCCAGCAGCCGCGCCGATTCCAAGTACGGCCCGGCCAGCTCGCGGATTATCTGCGGCGGATCCTGCCCGACGATTTCCAGCAGACGGCCGATCTCGATCGTGGCGGATCCAAGCAGAGGTTTTCGCGCGGCGACCTGCTCGAAATACTGGTCCAGGCATTCCAACGTGTACTTCCAGGCGTCGCCTTCGTTGGGCACGAAGCCTTGCAGGATGCCCAGCGTCATTACCTCTCCGCGCGCGTCTTTGTACTCCAACGAACCAGCGACCGGCGGGACGTGCTTGAATCCGGTGCGCTCGCTCAGAAATAAGCCGATTTCGAGGTCCGGGTTCTGCCCGCGATCGAGCCTGCGGAACAGTTTCAAAATCATCCGGTTGCCGAACACGACCGAGGTATTGCTCTGCTCGGCGCGCATCAGGGACGCTTCCGGACGCTCTTCTCCGGTGCCGCGCACCGGGCGGAACAGCCGCGTGGGCGCCGCGGTGACCTCACCGCGGGCCCCGCGCAGACGCCGCCGGCGAGCGATGACTTCGAGCAGCGCGTCGCAGAATCTGGGATCGCGCAGCGAGCTGAACAGAATGCCTTCGCCTTCCTTGCAGTGCAGCCGCGCGGAAATCGCTTGCTGGTGCCAGTGGCGGACCTGCTCGGCGCGCTCGCCGGTGGCGAAAGAGACGACGGTGACGTAACTTTCCGGGTCGCCTTCGGTGTATTCCACTTCCAGAAAGTTCAGCATGGCCGTGGTGTCGTGGTACGGCACCGGCACGGTATCGGCGATGTGCAGCGACTTGATGCGCCGCGCCTTGCCGCCGAACCACCGGCGCGTTTGCAGATACACCGGCAGCACCCGTTCATAAGCAGCTTTGTTCTCCCGGCGGAAGAGGGTGTCCCAGCTGCCGCTTACGCGAAGCAGCGGTGGTTCGGCAGAAACTGCCGGACGACCTTCGGTCACTTCCACCTCCGCCGGACGGGCTGGCTCCAGCGCGAACCAGAAGAATTCTTTCGGCCCCAGCGTCAGCAGGTAGGCCAGTTCGCCGATGGGCGGAAATGCAGTGCGCCCGGAGAGCTCGACCGGAATCATTCCGCGGTAATCCGAAAGGTCCAGCTCGACGTATTGCGCCAGCCGCGAAAGGTTCACCACCACCAGAATCAGTTCGTCCTGATACTTGCGGATAAAGGCCAGCACCTTGCGGTTTTCCGGGTAGAGAAATTCCAGTGAGCCACGGCTGAGCGCGCGAAACTGCTTGCGCATGCTGATCAACCGCTTCATCCACCACAGCATCGAGTTCGGGTTGTTCTGCTGCGCTTCGACGTTGACGGCTTCGTAGTGAAAGTCGGGGTCAATGATGACGGGCAGAAACAGCCGCTGGGCGTTGGCGCGGGAAAAGCCGGCATTGCGGTCCGGGCTCCACTGCATCGGGGTGCGCACGCCGTTGCGGTCGCCCAGGTAGATGTTATCTCCCATGCCGATTTCATCGCCGTAGTACACCACCGGCGTGCCCGGCAGGGAAAACAGCAGGCCGTTCATCATTTCCATCTTGCGGCGGCTGTTGCCCAGCAGGGGCGCCAGCCGGCGGCGGATGCCCAGGTTGATGCGCGCCTGCGGGTCGTTGGCATAGACACGGTACATGTAATCGCGTTCTTCGTCAGTCACCATTTCCAGTGTCAGCTCGTCATGGTTGCGCAGGAACATGGCCCACTGGCAATTTTCCGGAATCGGCGGGGTCTGCTCGAGGATGTCAATAATTGGATAGCGGTCTTCCATGTGGTCGGCCATGAACATCCGCGGCATGACCGGAAAGTGAAACGCCATGTGGCATTCATCTCCGTTGCCGAAGTACGCGGCGGCGTCTTCGGGCCACTGATTCGCCTCGGCCAGCAGCATGCGGTTTGGGAAATGCTCGTCCACGTGGTGGCGAAGTTTTTTCAGAAAATCATGTGTCTCCGGCAGATTTTCGCAGTTGGTGCCATCGCGCTCGTACAGATACGGCACTGCGTCCAGCCGCATTCCGTCCACGCCCATCTCCATCCAGAAATCCAACACCTGAAAAATGGCTTTGTGGACTTCCGGATTGTCAAAGTTCAAGTCGGGCTGATGATGGTAAAAGCGGTGCCAGAAATATGCGCCGGCCAGGTGGTCCCACGACCAGTTCGAGACCTCGAAATCCTTGAAGATAATCCGCGCGTCCTTGTATTTTTCGGGCGTGTCACTCCACACGTAGAACTCGCGCCACGGCGAGCCGGCCGGCGAGCGCCGTGCGCGCTGAAACCACGGGTGCTGGTCGGAGGTGTGGTTGACAACCAACTCAGTGATCACCCGCAGGCCGCGCCGGTGTGCTTCGCGCAGAAAGTAACGGAAATCGGCCAGCGAACCGTAGCATGGATGCACGCCGGTGTAGTCGGCGATGTCGTAGCCGTCGTCTTTCAGCGGCGAAGGATAGAACGGGAGCAGCCAGATGGCGGTAACGCCGAGGTCCTGCAAGTATTCGAGCTTCGATGCGAGCCCGCGGAAGTCGCCGATGCCGTCGCCGGAGCTGTCGCAGAAGGCGCGCACGTGCAGTTCGTAGATGACCGCGTCCTTGTACCAGGTCGGTTCTTCGGTCAGAAGCAGGCTGTGCGCTGCACGTCCGGCCACCGCAGACTCCCTCAGGCGAAGTAGTCGAAGTCGCGCTCGTTGCGAATTCGCCGGCGCACTTCGAAGATGTGCGCGGGCAGAATGTGCGGGTCGAGCTCGACGTAGTTGCGCGCGCCGTGCCAGATGAAGCGCTCGTCGGTCAACAGATCGTGCACCTGAAACGGCTGCTCGGCGCTAACGCCGAGCGCGGCCAGGTCCAGCGCCGTCCAGCCCGCCTGCTTGTAGTGCGGATCCAGGGTGCAGACGACCAGAATCGTATCGGTATTGTCGTCCGTTGATTTGCTGTAGGCGATCAGCTCCGGGTTGTCGGTAGCGTGAAAGCGCAGATTGTGGTTGGTCTGCAGCGCGGGATGTTCACGCCGGATGCGGTTGACGCGCGCAATGATGTCGCGCAGGCTGTCAGGCCGGTCAATTTCCCAGTGGCGAAGCTGATATTTTTCCGAGTCCAGGTATTCTTCGCGGCCCTGCACCAGCGGACGGTTCTCGCAAAGTTCGAACGCCGGGCCATAGATGCCGTAGCTTGCCCCCAGGGTCGCCGCCAGCACGAAGCGCGTGATGAAAGCCGGGCGGCCGCCGGCCTGCAGGTATTCGGTCAGGATGTCCGGGGTGTTCGGCCACAGGTTCGGGCGGAAGTATTCGCACACTTCGGTGCGCGTGAGCTCCGTAAGGTAGCCGGTCAGCTCCTCCTTCGTGTTGCGCCACGCAAAGTAAGTGTACGACTGCGTGAAGCCCAGCTTGGCCAGCCGATACATCACCGGCGGACGCGTGAACGCTTCGGACAGGAAAATCACCTCCGGATACTTTGACCTGAGGTCTGCAATCAGCCATTCCCAGAAGGCCAGCGGCTTGGTGTGCGGATTATCCACGCGAAAGATTTCGACACCCTGCTCGATCCAGAATTCAAAAACGCTTTTCAACTCCTCCCACAGTTCCTGCCAGTGATCGGTTTCAAAGTCGAACGGGTAGATGTCTTGGTATTTTTTCGGGGGATTCTCTGCGTATTGCAGCGAACCGTCGGGCCGCCAGCGGAACCATTCCGGATGCTGCTTCACATAGGGATGGTCCGGCGCACACTGAAAGGCGATGTCGAGCGCGACCTCCAGCCCCTTTTCCTTTGCGCGGGCCACCAGCCGGCGGAAATCTTCCAATGTGCCGAGTTCAGGATGGATGGCCTTGTGGCCGCCCTCGGCAGCGCCGATCGCCCAAGGGCTGCCGGTGTCGTCGGGCCGGCATTGCGGGCTGTTGTTCTTCCCCTTGCGGTTCGTGCGGCCGATGGGATGAATCGGCGGAAGGTAGAGCACGTCAAAGCCCATCCCGGCCACATAATCGAGCCGCCTTTCCAAGTCTTGGAACGTGCCGTGCCGACCGGGGCAATCCGACGCCGAACGCGGAAACATCTCGTACCACGCGCTGAAGCGCGCGCGTTCGCGGTCCACGGCCACGCGCAGCAGGCCAGGGTAATCAGCGGCGCGTGCACGGTCGTCGTGCCGCTGCATCAGCGTGGCCAGCGCGGCGTCCAGCGCACGAGTCACGGCAGCTGCCTGCTCAGCTTCGTTTTTCAGGCGGATGAATTGCGCCGCCTCCTGCAACGCGCGGCGGTCTTCCTTATTGCGGGCGCGTTTGGCAGCAGCTTCGATCAATTCCGCGCCGACCAGCAGGTCCACCGCGACATCCTGATTCGCATCAGCCTTCTTTTGCAGGTCGCGCCGCCAAGAAGCAAACCGATCCATCCAGGCCTGAACGGTATAAATGTAATCTTCGCGCGTCTCAATGATGAATTCGCCGCGCCATTCGTCCAGACCCCAGTTCACCAGCTCCATCGGAGTTTCTTGCCACGACCTGGCGCTTGCGGGCCGGTAGCGCACGACAGCGGCGATGGCGTCATGGCCATCAGCGAAAATACTGGCTGTGACCACCACACGCTCGCCGACCGTGCGCTTGATGGGAAACCGTCCGCCGTCAACCTGAGGGCGGACGTTTTCGATCACCGCGCGGGGCGGCGCCACAGATGTCTGTTTCCCTGTGGCAGCAGCTTTGGCCATGTTTCCTCAGTGCCGCGGCGGCCGTTGCGGCACGTCGGCGGCGGTGCTTTGCTTGGGCAAATCAGGCGGCGGGCGAAACAGATGCGGCGCCCAGCAGAACGTGAATACGTGCGATCAACCGCACAGTGCGCTTCCGCGATAGAAGAATATTGCGCGTGCTCTAAGTTTTTATTATAAGCGCTCGCTTTCGCGCGCGGCAAGGAATTCCCGGAAAAACCGCGTTGCAGGTCACCCTGCACCCACAAGTTTTTCAAATGCGGCTTCGTCAAGAATCTCGAGGCCGAGCTTTTTCGCCTTGTCGTACTTCGATCCCGGGTTGGCACCCACAACCACGTAGTCCGTGTTCTTGCTGACCGAGCCAGTGACTTTCGCACCTTGATTTTCGACCATCTCCGCAGCCTGTTCGCGGGAGTACTTCTCGAGTGTGCCGGTGAACACAAACGTTTTCCCGGCAAACTTCGTGCCCTTTGGTTCCTTGCGTTCAGCCTCAAAACGCAGGCCCGCCGCCTTCAAGCGCTTCAGCAACTTCCTGTTCGCCGGTTCTGAGAAGAATTCGGCAATCGCCGCAGCGACCTTGGGGCCGACTTCGGAAACTTCGGTCAGCACTTCGACACTGGCCTCGGCAAGCCTGTCGAGCGAGCCAAAATGCTCGGCCAGCAATTCCGCCGTCCGTTCACCCACAAAGCGAATCCCCAGCGCAAAAATCACGCGCGCCAGCGGGACTTTCTTGCTGGCCTCGATTTCGTCGAGCAGGTTTTGCGCAGACTTTTCGCCCATACGTTCCAGTGCCGCCAGAGTTTCCAGCTTCAGGCGGTAGAGGTCAGCGACATCTTTCACAATGCCCTTCCCGACGAGCTGATCCACGACTTTTTCACCCAGGCCGTCAATGTCCATGGCGTGGCGGCCGGCGAAGTGCAGCAGCGATTCGCGCAGCCGTGCCGGGCAGTTCGCGTTCACGCAGCGGTAGGCAACTTCGTCGGGGTCTTTATGGATGCGGCTGCCGCAGACGGGGCACTTCTGCGGCATGCGGAAGGGTATGCGATGCTTGCCAGGCCGAGTGACCTTGACGACGTGCGGAATGACGTCGCCGGCGCGTTCAACCAGCACGGTATCGCCAATCTGCACGCCGAGACGCTCGACTTCGTCCATGTTGTGCAACGTCGAGCGGCTGACGGTGACGCCACCCACCTGAACCGGCTCGAGCACGGCCACCGGTGTGAGCGCGCCGGTGCGGCCCACCTGCACGATGATGTCTTTCACGACAGTCGTCTCCTGCCGCGCGGGATATTTGAAGGCAATCGCCCATCGCGGCGCTTTCGCCGTGAACCCCAACTCTTCCTGCAGTCCGACGTCGTTGACCTTCACCACGATGCCGTCTATTTCGTACGGCAACATTTCCCGTTTGCGTTCCCAGCGCTCGCAGTAGTTCACCACCGCCTCGATGCCGTCACACAGCTCCCACGCCGCAGGAACCTTGAAGTGCAGCGCATCGAGCGTTTCCAGCGTCTGCGCGTGCTTTTGCAACGGCACACGGCCCTCAACCAGCAATTGATAGGCATGAAAATCCAGCTTCCGCGAGGCTGTGATTTTCGGGTCCAGCACGCGCACCGAGCCGGCGGCAGCGTTCCGCGGATTGGCGAACCGTTTCCCGCCGGATTCTTCCTGCTGCCGGTTGAGCTCTTCAAACGCCTTGCGCGACATGATGACTTCGCCGCGAACTTCAAAGCTCGCGGCGATTTTCTGTCTTCGCAGCCGACCTGTATCCACACGCAGGGGCACCGAGCGAATCGTGCGGACGTTGGGCGTGACGTCTTCGCCGGTGGTGCCGTCACCGCGGGTGACGCCGCGCACCAGCACACCATCTTCATAGTGCAGCGCCAGGCTGAGGCCGTCGAATTTGTGTTCGGCAACATATTCCAGCTGCTCGCGCCCGGCCAGCTCGCAAACGCGGCGGTCGAAGTTGCGCAGCTCTTCGTAACTGTTGGCGTTGTCCAGGCTGAGCACCGGCCGGCGATGCCGCACCGTCTCGAAACCCTCGCGCGGCGCGCCTCCTACCCGCTGCGTCGGCGAATCGGGCGTGACGAGTTCGGGGTGCCCGGCCTCCAGCTCTTTCAGCCGGGTCATCAGGCGGTCAAATTCCGCGTCGGAGATTTCCGGCTCGTCGAGCACGTAGTAGCGATACTCGTGGTGGCGGATTTTCTCACGCAGCTCTTCGATTTGCTGCGCCACGTCCTTTTGCGCCGCTTTGCTTTTCGCCATGCGGAATTCTCGACCACTTCCCAAGCAGAATAGCCAGTTCATTATACAATGCACCCTTGCAGCGAAGCTGAGGAGCGGGTTGCAAGCGGGGCTTTGCGGCTGGCAGGTACGGAAGTTGTGTGACTGCCAAGTCAGCCTGAGGGACGCAGCTTTCGCTGCGACAGACACCGGTGGATTTGAACCTGTCTGTTCGGGCTTCCGCCCGCGACCACTCCGGAGAGCAAGTTCGCACATGCATTGTGTCGCCGGGGGATGGGCAATTCGCACTTTCCATGCAGAGCGCAGTCATCATTGAGAATCCGCGTGCGGGGAGGCGGCGGGAGCAACGCATGCGGGAAGTGGCCATAGCGCAGCGCATTCTGCTCGAGTCAGGTATCGAGGCCGAACTCGAACAGACGCGCGGCCCTGGCACCGCGACCGGCCTCGCGCGCGAGGCCATCGCGACGGGCAAGCAGCTCGTCATCTGCTGCGGCGGCGACGGCACCATCAACGAAGTCACCAACGGCATGGCCGGAAGCGCGACGCCGCTGGCCATTCTTCCGGCCGGCACCGCCAACATTCTGGCTAAAGAGCTCCGCATCCCGTGGGACATCCCGAGCGCAGCCCGGTTGATTCCGCGCAGCCGGCCGCAGCGCATCGCGCTTGGCATGGTGAAGCGCTGGGCGAGCGACGACCGACGCTACTTCATGTGCGTGGCCGGCGCGGGCCCTGACGGCGTGCTGGTTTATTCGCTGGACGAACGCCTGAAAACCCGCGCCGGACAGGCCGCTTACTGGTGGGAAGGTTTCCGGCAACTGTTCCGCTATCGCTTTCCGCTGTTTCGGGTAACTTCGCCGGACCTCGACCGGGAGATCGAAGCTTCGATGGTGATTGTCGGCCGCACGGCGCACTATGGCGGCCCGTTTCAAATCACCACGCGCGCAAGTTTGTTCGAAAACCGCTTCGAAGTCGCGCTGGTGACCACGCGCAGCCGGATGCGCTACCTGAGCTACCTGCCCGCCATCTGGCTGCAACGGCTGAGGCGGAAAAAAGGAGTCTTCTTTTTCAAGACTGCTTCGCTGTGCTGCGAGCCGCTTGACGCAACGCCCGTCTACGCACAGGTGGACGGCGAGTCCGCCGGCCGGCTGCCCTGCGAGTTTTCGATCGTGCCGGCCGCGCTGACCCTGCTGGTGCCTGAGGTGGTCGGTCCATGGAAGCTTTGACGCAGGCAGTTGTAGCTCTGGTGCTAGGCCGGGCGGTGCTCAACCGGCTGGCGGCAAGTGCGATGTGGGCGGTGCTGGCGCTTTCGCTGCTGATGGATGCCGACCTGCTGAGCCGCAACTTCGGCGCGGCAGCGTTTCTCGAATGGCGGCGCACGGCGACCCATTCGCTGGCCGGCGTGGGCGTGCTGGCACCAGCCGTGGCCGTCGCTTACTGGCTGATGGGCCGGCGACGGAAAAAACGTCCCGTGCGGCTGCTGCCGGCTGTGGCAACCTGCCTGGCCGGTGCGGGCATGCACCTGGTGGTGGCGCTGCTCGATGTGCGTGGCGCGCAACTTTTGTGGCCGGTTCGCCGCGACTGGTTTGCCTGGGATCTGCTGGAACCCATTGACCCCTGGATGCTGCTGCTGCTCGCCGGCGGGCTGTTGCTGCCGGGACTGTTTCATCTGGTTAGCGAAGAAATCGGCGCAGGCAGCGAACCGCGGCTGTACAGCCGCGGCGCCCTGGCAGCGTTGCTGCTGATCGCCCTTTACTGCGGCAGCCGTGCCTTGTTCCAGCTGCGCGCGAAGCAGATGCTCGATTCGCACCTGTACCACGGCGCCGCACCGCTGGCGGTCGGCGTATTCCCCGCATCGGCATCGCCGCTCGAGTGGCGAGGTGTGGTGGAAACGGAAGCCACACTTGAGGTGTTCGAATTAGACGCCACGGGCGCCGGTGTGCCGTCGAGCTCCGCTCAGACACACTACAAGCCGGAGCCTACACCCGTGCTGGAAGCGGCGCGCAACACTAAAGCAGTGCGCCAGTTTCTGCCATTTGCGCGATTCCCGCTGGCGCGCGTGGTGCGGCTGGTGGAAGGCTACCGGGTGGAAATTCGCGACCTGCGCTTCGAGCCGTCCCAAACGCGGCCCGCTCCGGTGGCGGTTGTGGAAGTGGATGAAAAGATGCAAGTCACCGACCAGCGCATCGAATTCACGTTTTCGCCGTGATGGGCGGGAGGCCCATCCTGCTCCGGGCAAAGCATGGAGCACCCCGCGTCGCCGCTGCGGCAGTTCACGGCTGCTGCGGGCGTAGGGCGAACCAGGTGAGCAGGTAGCTGACTGCGAAGAGCGCCAGCACGAGCAGCGAGAACTCCACCTTATTTTCCACCAGGTAGAGCACCGCGCGTTCCCCGTAACGCACAGCCAGGAAACCTTCGCCGAAGTAGCGCAGACCTCGACCGACCAGCAGCGCCAGCACAAACGTTTTCAGGGGGACTCCGATACCGCCGGCGGCCAGCACAAAGGCCTTGAAGGGCATGGGCGGCGGCAGCATGGCGGGAACGGCGACGCTCAGAAAGCCGTTGCGTTCAACCCACTGCCCGATGCGCAGTGCGCGCGGGCCCGGCTTAGTCCTGCGCGCCAGCCATCGGCCGCCCTTGCGGGCCATCCCGTACAGCCACAGGCTGCCGGCCAGCGATCCGAGCGTGGCCATCAGCGCGTAGTAGGGCATCCGCGCCGGGACCTTCATCGAAAGGTGCATCACCAGCACGTCGTTGATGACAGGAAACGACAGCAGCGAGCTGTCCAGAAACGCCACCACGAACAGCCCGAGGCCGCCAATCGAGCCCACCAGCGATTGCAGCCAGGAAGGAAGTTTCTCCAGGTTCATCGCGCCCAGTGCCGGGAAGGCAACAATCCTGCATTCTAACAGATGCGGCAGCGTGCAAGTCCTGAGCCCGTGTGCCATCGCGGCCCCGGCCAGGCTCGCCGCCCTGCCGCAGATTCTTGACGCTCGCAGCGAATCCTGCTACAAAGCTTCGCTTGCGGTGCCGGTTGTATTCACGCCTTGCACATTACCTGAGGGAATCTGCACGGGGTAAGCCGCCCGGCGCACGTCCACCGAAGTCGGAGTGATTTGCCGGGCACAAGCGCCTAAAACGCAACCATCAGGGGAGGCAGCATGTCGCCCGAAGTCGCATGGATGTGGTTTGTCATGATCATGAGCCTGGTGTCGCTGGCAGTGGCGGCGCTGTTCACGCGTCAGGTGCTGGCGGCCGACACCGGCACGGCCGGCATGCAGGAAATCGCTGCGGCCATCAAAGAAGGCGCCGAAGCATTTCTGCGCCGGCAGTACATGACGATTTACCTGTGGAGCCTGATCCTCGCCGTCCTGCTGTTCGTCTTTTACTACACGGTGCACGGAGCTGCTCTGGCCTGGAGGACCACCATCTCGTTCGTGGTCGGAGCCATTTGCTCGGGGATCGCCGGATTTTCGGGGATGTTCGTCTCCATTCGCGCGAACTTGCGTGCGGCTTCGGCGTCGCGCACGAGCCTGAACCGCGCGTTGCAACTGGCGCTGCGCGGCGGTGCGGTGACGGGGCTGTCGGTGGTGGCCATGTCGCTGCTGGGTGTGGGCGGCATCTTCCTGATCTTCGGCGGCATGGACGACCCGAAAGTTGTGCCCTACCAGATTGTGGGCTTCGGTTTCGGGGCCAGCCTGGTGGCGCTGTTCGCGCAGCTCGGCGGCGGCATCTACACGAAAGCGGCGGACGTCGGCGCCGACCTGGTCGGCAAAGTCGAAGCCGGCATCCCCGAAGACGACCCGCGCAATCCTGCGGTCATCGCTGACCTAGTGGGCGATAACGTGGGCGACTGCGCCGGCCGCGGCGCCGACCTGTTTGAGTCCACCGCCGCGGAGAACATCGGCGCGATGATCCTGGGAGTAGCGCTTTTTCCCGTCTTTGGCGTGCTCGGGATTTTCTTTCCTCTGGTGGCCCGGGCCTTTGGGCTGATCGCCTCGATTCTGGGCGTGCTGGTGGTGCGCACCAAGGAAGAAGGCGAGGATCCGATGTCCTCGCTAAATCGCGGCTACCTGGTTACCACGCTCATTGCCATGGCTGGCTTCTATGTTTCCGTCCACTTTCTGCTGGGCAACAACCTGTGGTTCTTCGCTGCCGGACTGATCGGCATCGCCACCAGCTACCTGTTCGTGTGGATCACGCAGTACTACACCGAATACCGCTACCGCCCGGTGCTTTCCATCGCCGAAAGCTCGAAGACCGGCCCGGCGACAAACATCATCACCGGCTTTGCCGTGGCCCTGGAGTGCACCGCCCTGCCGGTGATGACTATCTCCGCGGCCATTCTGGGCAGCTACTACTGCGGGCTGAGGGCCTTGCCGGAGCTGGCCGGGGCGGGACTGTACGGCACGGCCGTGGCCACCATGGGCATGCTTTCGACGGCCGCCTACATCCTGGCCATGGATACCTTCGGCCCCATCACCGACAACGCCGGAGGCATCATCGAAATGAGCGGCGCACCCGAAGAGGTGCGCAAACGCACTGACCGCCTGGACTCGGTCGGCAATACCACCAAGGCGCTCACCAAGGGTTACGCCATCGGCTCGGCGGCACTGGCGGCATTCCTGCTGTTCTCCGCCTATCTCGACGAAGTCACCATGCTGATGCGCAAGGCCGGCGCCTCAGCCGACTATGTCTTCAGTACCGTGGACATCGGCAAGGTACCCGTGTTCATCGGGGCGCTGATCGGAGCGGCGCTGGTGTTTCTGTTCAGCGCTTTTGCGATAAAGGCAGTGGGCCGCACCGCACAACTGGTCATCGTAGAAGTGCGCCGGCAGTTCCGCGAGAATCGCGGCATCATGGAGGGAACGGCCAAGCCGGACTACGGCCGCTGCGTGGACATCGTCACCGCCGGGGCGTTGAAGGCCATGGCGCTGCCGGGCCTGCTGGCCGTGGGCGGGCCGGTTGCCGTGGGCTTTCTGTTCAAGTACCTGCCCGCCGGAAAGGGACTAGCCGCCGGCGACGTGGTGATGAACACGCTCGGCGCCGAATCGGTGGCGGCGGTGCTGATGGTGGGGACCATCGGCGGTATCCTGCTGGCCACGCTGATGAACAACGGCGGCGGCGCTTGGGACAACGCCAAGAAGTACATTGAAACCGGTCAGTTCGGCGGGAAACGTTCCGAGGCGCACAAGGCCGCCGTGGTTGGCGACACCGTCGGCGACCCGTTCAAAGACACCGCCGGGCCGTCGCTCCATGTGCTGATCAAGCTTCTGGCCACGATTACCCTGGTGATGGCTCCGCTATTTTTGTAGGTGGCGCAGGTTGCAGTCGGCGCTCGATGCCGGCCCGAAGCAAAGTTCTGCCCGCCGGGTGCACACGCTCAGCTCTTCAGCAAGCCGAGAAAAGTCTTAGTGTCTGCGGTGAAGCCGGGGAAGACGGCGGCGAGGTCGTCGTTGCCCAGGTGTCGGGCAATCAGCTCGCTGAGCACGGTGCGGAAGTCGGTCGTCAGGGCCAGGTCGCGGCCTTCAAACAACCGGTCGCGGTCGAGCCCGGGCCATTTGCCATACACTTTCCCGCCCTGCACATCCCCGCCCAGGACGAAGAAGCAGGTGGCGGTGCCGTGGTCAGTCCCGCGGTTGCCGTTTTCATGCGCGGTGCGGCCGAACTCGCTCATGGTGACGAGCAACACGTCGCCCATGCGTTCGCCCAGGTCACGATGAAACGCGGCCAGGCCCTGTCCCAAGTCGCGCAGCAGGTTGGCAAGCTGCCCCTGTGCGCCGCCTTCGTTGACGTGGTGATCCCAGCCGCCGCTGTCCAGAAATGCGCACTCCAGACCAAGGTCAGCCTTGATGAGCTGGGCTACCTGCAGCAGTGACTGGCCGAAGCGCGAGCGGGGATATTGCGCGCCGTTGGCGGGCTGATAGCGAGCGGGATTGTTGCGGCGGAGGACGTCAATCGCCTCAAAGGTTTCCTGCCCGGCGCCGCGCAAGGCCTGATCCACCGTGTGCGCGTACATGGCTTCGAAGCCGCCGGCCACCGGCTGCGGCGCCAGCACCTGAAACTGCCGCAGGTCGGGCAGCGCGACGGCTGCGGCGGAACCGGCCAGGGTCCGCGGCAGGTTCTGCCCCACTGCCACGCCGCGGAAGGGTGAGCCGCCATTTCCACTGCTGCCGTTCTCTTCGACAGTCACTTGCAGGTGTCGGTTCAGCCAGCCGTCCGGAGTGGACTTCTTCCCCGGCGTACCCGATTCCATGTAATCCTGCGCATCGAAGTGCGAGCGTGTAAAGGCAGGGGAGCCGACCGCATGCACCACCGCCAGCTCTTTGTTCGAAAACAGAGGCACCAGCGGCTCGAGTGACGGGTGCACTGCGAAAAAACCATCCAGGTCAAGCGCCGCTTCGCGGTTGCCGCGTTGCGGCCGCGGGATGGCGATGGTCGGGCGCAGCTTGTAGTAGTTGGGTTCCGCATAAGGGATGACGGCGTTCAGCCCGTCCATCGCGCCGCGCTGGAACAGTACCACCAGGATTTTCCTGCGGCGGCCCTTCTGCTGCGAAGCCGCCACCGCACGGGTCAGGAAACCGGGCAGCGCGCTGAAGCTCAACAGGGCGATGCCGCTCGATTTGAGGAACACTCTGCGCGTTAGATTCATTGATCTGCTCCTGCGTCGGAAGTCGTCGCGGTACAGGCTCAAACTTTAGTTCGACCAACTCACGCGCTACCGGCGCTGAAACTCCGGCGAACCAAGCACCAGGCCGGCCACGAGCGCGGTGTTGATGTCGCGCACCGGGTCGTCGAGCACCGCCCGGCGAATCTGCGGGTCGGCCAACTGTTGCTCAATCGTGGCGCGCGTGCTGTCAGAAATCTGGCCCGCGAGGAAAACTGCTACCGCGCGGTCGAGCACCGCCTGCGCGTCAGCGGGGTCCACAGCGTGAAGCTGCCCGGTTACGTCCGCACGCACGCCGCGCAGGCGGTTGGCGGCCAGGGCAATCGCGAAATTCAGGCGATTGAGCAGCGCGCCGGTGTTGACCCAGGCTTCAGCAGTGTCGCCATAACCGGTGGGCGGCTGGCACTGATACAGCGGCTCGCCGATGCGCCCCGTCCAGGCGACCAGCGACAGCGGCACGTCTGCTTCCGCGCCCAGCGCGCGAGCGGCGCTGGCCACCAGCTCGAAGGGCTTTTTGATTTTTGAGCGGTAGGCTGCGCGGGACCAGAACTCTGGCGAATAAATCATCCTCTCCACGACCGCACGGATGTCTCCGCCGGTTTCCTGAAATGTCTGAGCCAGGCGCGCGACCAGTGCCTCGGGCGGCACATCAGCCACGAAGCGTCGCGCCAGTTTCGCAGAAATGAACTTGGCCGTATTCGGATGCCGGGCAAGCAGGTCGAGCACCGCCTCGGCGTCTTTCCTCCCGCCGTAGTGAATTTTCTGCCCCAAAACGATCTTCTCGCCCGGGTCGTGCAGGCGGTCTTCGAAATAGAATTCGGGATCGCGGCGCGGCGCGCGGAGCGTCCAGCCGGTGAACGCGCGGGCTACTTCAATAATGTCCTGCTGCGTGTAGCCGCCATCCACGCCGAGCGTGTGCAGCTCCATCAGTTCGCGGGCGTAGTTTTCGTTCAAGCCGCGGCGCTGGCGCATGAACGGTTGCTGCGGCCGCTGCGGATTGCCGGCCATGTCCTGCTGCCGCTGCTGGTTGAGCGCGCGGCGCCGGGTCATCTGAGGATCATTCACCCCGCCAGGATTCAGAAACGGATCGTAGGAATCCAGGCGGGGGTCGCGCATCAGGTCGTCGCCGAAGCGCCGCTGAAACTGCCCGCGCCGCTGCCGCAACTCCTGTTGAAGCCGCTCGTAGGCTTTCGGGTCGGCGCTGAGCCAGTTATCCAGATAGAAGAGCATGGCTGGATGCTGTGCCGTCGCGCCGAGCAGTTCGCGGAACCTGCCCAAGACATGTGGGCGAATCGCGTCGCGCTCGTAGGAAGTAATCAGCCAGCGGTCGGCTCCCTTACCGGCGAACACGTTGAAGTGATTGAACCAGAAATCGGCCAGCACTTCTTCAAGCTGCCGCTCGGAATAAATCGCGCGGGTGAGCTTGGCCATGGAAAGCTCTGCGGTGATGCGGCCCGGCGTGCGGAGTTCCCTGTAGCGCCGCGGGTCCTCAGCCAGGGCGCGCTGGCTGACGGCCCCGCCTTCGCCCACGCGGCGCTGCTCCTGAATTCGCCGGCGGTATTCTTCGACCGTGATGCCCATCTGGCGCGCGGCCATCGCCGGGCTGGGGAATTCTTCGAGCAACTGGCTCGACGACATGGCCAGCGTGGGATAGCGCTCGAGCCGCTGAGCGAGCGCGGAATCGTCAATCTTTTCCGGATGGAGCTGCAACTGAACCCATTTTTCCAGCCCCATCGCACGGATGCGCTCCACATCACCCGGGCGCGGGCCAAAGCCCAGGCGGTTGAGCGCGTGCAGGATGGCTTCGTCCTGGCTCAGTTCATGGATGGGCAGCCGCCCGGCCCACGCCGGTGCAGAGGTTGCATCAGTGGCAGTGCTCGGCTGCGCGGGCAGGTAAGCAGCCGCCAGCGTCAGTGCCGCCAGCAAGAAAGCGAGCATCACAGCCGCCAGCGAACGGCTGCACCCTGGTGAAAGGGTTCGACCCGCAGTGCGTTGTGCGCGCATAGTGTTCGGCTCCCTCGGCAAGCTGCTCCGCGGGACTCGGATTATCGCTTACGCCCGCTGCTGTGATAAACCCTTGCCGGATGGAAAAGTTTCGCCGGCGCGCGAAAGCGTCATGCCCGGGTTGGCAACGGGAAGCGTGGCCGTTAGAATGGCCGAAATGTTGCGATCCTTCTGGGAGGAGAAATGTTTTCATCCGTGACGGTGCAGGACCTGCTGCCCTCGCTGGTGACGCTGGTCGGCGCGCTGGTGGTGATGTACCTGCTGTTCTGGGTGATCAAGCGAGCGATTCGGAAGCTGGCCGACCGCATGGAAGCAGAAGACCGGGAACACATCGAAGAGATCGAGCAATGGGCGAATCAACTGACGCGGTTTGTGCGCCTGTTCATTGAATTCGTGGCCGGCGTGGCAGCGATTTTCATCATCCTGCGCGGACTCGGCATCCGCGGATTTCCCGAATTATCGTGGGAGCAGGTGGTCGGCTGGCTGCTGGGGCCGGGCCTGCGCATCGTCCTGGTGCTGGTCGGCGCGTATGTCATCAGCCGGGTGCTGCACCTGCTGATCACGCGGATGCCGATGCTGGTAGTGCCGCGTGAAGGGCCGCTGGCGGAAGTGACCGAGCGCAAGAAGCGCGCCGACACCATCACGCGCATGCTGCGCATGCTCACGACAGTGGTGGTGATGACCATTGCCATCCTGATAGTGCTGCGTGAGCTAGGCGTGGACATCACCCCGATCCTCACCGGCGGCGCCATCGCCGGCCTTGCCGTCGGCTTCGGCGCACAGAACCTGGTTCGCGACGTGATTTCGGGCTTCTTCCTGATCCTTGAGAATCAGGTGCGCGTGGGCGACGTGGCCATCATCAACGGCAAGGGCGGATTGGTCGAGCAAATCCGCCTGCGCACCGTTGTGCTACGGGGGCTCGATGGTACCGTACACGTGATTCCCAATGGGGCCATCAACGAGCTTTCGAACATGACCAAAGATTTTTCCTATTACGTGATTGATATGGGTGTGGCGTATAAGGAAGACACCGACCGCGTCGTCGAAGTGATGAAGGAAGTGGCCGAAGAACTCCGCCGCGACCCGGAATACGCCGACCGCATCCTCGGCCCGCTCGAGGTGCTGGGCGTGGACGCCTTCGCCGATTCCGCGGTGGTCATTAAAGTGCGCATCAAGACCGTGCCCATCCAGCAGTGGAACGTGGGCCGCGAGCTGCGCCGGCGAATCAAAAAGGCCTTCGACGCCAATGGCATCGAAATTCCCTTCCCGCATGTTTCCGTTTACGTCGGCGAAGCGAGCAAGCCGTTTGCTGTCGAAGTGGCTGAAAAAGCCGCCCGGGAGCGAACAGAGCAGAGCCCTCCCGCCACCGAATGAACACCTCGCCCGGCGGGATGCAACCGGTTAGCGCGGATCACCGGTGCTGGTTCAGAGAGATGAGGAACAGCAGCAGGTAGCGCCGCAGGTTGCGCGTGATCAGGAAATTTTCTTTCACGTGCTCGTGGCCGTTGCGGCCGAGCTGCCGGGCAAAATCCGGATTCGCGAGCAGATAGCGCAACTGATAGGCGCAACCCTCTACCGAATGCACCAGCATGCCGGTGACCTTGTGGATGATCTGCGAGGGAATGCCGCCCACCGCGGACGCCACGACCGGTTTTTTCTTCCACAGCGCCTCGCTGACCGTCAGCCCGAAACCTTCGCGGATGGACTTCTGGATCACGATGGTCGAAGCGCGCTGCAGCGCGTTGATTTCGCGCGCGCTCCACGGCGGCAGGTTCAATACGTGAATGTCCGGGTCGCTGGCGGCGGCTTCTTCGACTTCGCGCAGCACCACGGCGCCTTCCGGGTCATCGCTGGCGCTGCCTCCGGCCAGAACAAGCTGGCAATCGTGATACTTTTTTACCAGCCGATACGCCTGGATCACACCAATGGGATCTTTCAGGCGGTCGAAGCGCGACACCTGCGTGAGTATCGGCCGTTTCGGGTCAATCTGGAACCGCTCGAGTACGCTGCGGACGAATTTCGGTTCCAGCTCGCGGTTCTTATCGGACAACGGGTCAATCGTCGGGAAAAAAAGATACTGCGGAATCGGCAAGCCGCGTGTAAACGCCGGCGAGGAAAACAGGGCGGCGTCGTAATTTTCCACATAGGGCCGCAGGAACTCCCACACGTCCTGGTTCGGGTGCGAAAGGTCAATGTGGCAGCGCCAGATCCAGTGTGCCCGCGAACGGTGCCGCTCGGTGACCAGGGCGACGGGCTGCGGGTCGTGGACGACAATGAAATCCTCGCTGAAATCCATACGCCGGCGGTTTTCTTCGCTGGTGGCCATGAACGCGGCGAACCACTCGGGACGGCTTTCGAACGGCGCACCGTGCAGCGCGTTGTGAAACGCCTTGGTCACCTGAAAGAATTCTTCGCCTCCCGTAATCACTTCCCAGCGCGCCTCGACGCCGACTTCCTGCATCAGCGGCACCAGGCGGTTCAGGATTTCCGCCACGCCGCCGCCCACCGCCGTCGAATTCACCATCTTCACGCGTTTGCCGGTCAGCCGCCGGGCCAGCTCGCGCAGTTCATCCACGTCGCCCTGGCCGATGATACGGACGTAATCCTCCAGCCGGGGCACGCGGCGCCGTGAAGCAGCAGGGACAGGGACGGAAATCCGATCGCTCATGGCAGATCCCAGCTCTCGATCAGGCGCAGAACTTCTTCTCGCACACCTTCCAGAGTGTTGGTGTAGAAATCCACGCGGTTGATTTTCTCGGCCAGCTCCGGCAAGCCCAGGCTGTGTTCGATCCAGAAAGAAAAATCGTTGGTCTTCAATTGCAGCCGCAGGCGCGAATTGATCAGATGGTAGTGCAGCGTGTGCAGGCTCAGCCGGCGGATCCCGGCGGCCAGCTCCGCCAATGTGTGGGCGCGCATATCCACGGGAAACGCAACTTCGACGCCCTCGCAGAAGTGAAAAGGCTCAAACGCCGGCCGCGCCGCCGCGGGCGGGAAGCTGCGGATGTGGTCTTCGACGGCGCACACCAGCGCCTCGCGCAAGTCGGCGATGGAGATGAAATCTCGCAAATCGAGCGCCGCCATTCGTTCGGCCAGCGCCGGTTCGTTGCAGGCGGCCATGACCCACTGCGCGAAGTCGCTGGAGAAAGTCGTGTAGTGGTGCGACTCGAGGCTCTGAAACGTGTGGTAGAAAATCGAAGCGTCAGAGCAGGTACGCAGGTGGTGGCCGAGCTCACCCAGATTCGTCGCCCGCTGCTGTCCGATGCGGATCAGATAGGAAGCCGCGACAAACTGAAACGGATCGGCGGCTCGCTTTGGTTTCGCATTCGTCTTCTTGGCGTTCGCCTTCATCGGGGCCGCGAGGTGCAATCGTACCATATAGCGGGGCGGCTGCCGGTGCGGCGGTGCGAGCGGCTCCGCCGCGGGCTTTCCGGTTATGAAACATTTTGACCGCGGCGGCCTCGGTGCCGTATAAACGTCGCGCGTCCGGCGAGCCGGGCCGCCGGCGCACATCCTGTCCGCCGCAGGACGCCCGCAGACGACCGATGCTCATGCGCGACTTCATCTTCTGGCTCTCCACGAAGAAGAGCGTCACCGACGCCATCGCCAGGCGGGGCATGCGCTACGGCTTCGCTCGCCGCTTTGTTGCGGGCGAACGGCTCGAAGACGCGCTGGCGGCCGGGCGCGAGCTGGCCAAAGACGGCCGGCGCATCAGCCTGAACCATCTGGGCGAAAATGTGGCCTCGGGCAAAGAGGCGGAACAGGCCCGCGACAGCTACATCGCCATGGTCCAGGCACTCGAACGCGAACAGATTGACGGCAACGTCTCCATCAAGCTCACCCAACTTGGCCTGGACATCAGCAAGAACCTCTGCCAGGAACTGACCGGACAAATCGCCGCTGCAGCGCAGGCTGCTGGCCGCTCGATTGAAATAGATATGGAAGGCTCGGCCTACACCGCGGCCACGCTCGATATCTTCGAAGCCGTGCGCCGCGAACGCGAAAACGTCGCGCTGGCCATCCAGGCCTACCTGTACCGCAGCGAACAAGATATCGAGCGGCTCCAGCCGCTGCGGCCGAAAATCCGTCTCGTTAAGGGCGCTTACCGGGAGCCGAAACGCATCGCCTGGCAGAACAAATCCGACGTGGATGCAAATTATCGTCGGCTACTGGAAAAGCTTTTCGACGGCGACTTTCCGGTGGCCATCGCCACGCACGACCCGGCGATGCTGGAGTTCGCCCGCGCGCAACTGAAGGCGCGCAACCTGGGTCAGGACCGCTACGAATTCCAGATGATTTTTGGCGTCCGGCGCGACTTGCAAGCTGAGTTGCGCCGACAGGGTTATCCGCTGCGCATTTACGTGCCTTTCGGCACCGAGTGGTGCCCGTACTTCATGCGGCGCCTTTCTGAGAGGCCGGCCAATGTCTGGTTCGTCCTGCGCAGCCTGCTTGCCGAAAAATCCCGCTAGCGTGGTTTGTCACCGCAAACATCGGTAAGGATGCAGCGGGCTGCGCTTTTCTGATGACGTAGACTTGTCAGCACGAACGTCTGTTCGCCGTACGCAGATGCTGCTATCTCCCCGGTCAAGCTCAAGTGCGACCTGGCATCGCTGTGGCCGGATTGCGGCCTTGCTCTTCGAGCCACTCGTACACCGACGAATAATCGAGGTCAGCGCGCCGGGCTTCTGCCGCAGCGAACGCGTCGCGGACGGCCTGCGTTGCCGGCGCGTGCGCGCCAAATTCACGGGCGGCCACCAGCGCCAGATCGAGGTCTTTGCGCATGTGGCGCAGGAAAAAACTCGGCGGCGAAAAGTTACGTGTGGCGATGGTTTCGCCCTTCGACTGCACCATCGGCGACTGCAGCGCGGAATTGCTGAAAATCTCGAGTATGGTGTGCGGATCGATGCCGGCGCGGGCGGCCAGCAGGAGGGACTCCGCGAGCAGCTCCATCAGGCCGCCGAGCAGCAGGTTGCACGAGAGCTTCACGCAGGTAGCTTGTTCGGGTTTGGGCCATTGCCAGATTTTCTTTCCCAGCGCGCGAAAGACCGGCTGGCAGCGCTCGGCTGCCTCCGCCGAGCCTCCCGCAAAAATCAGCAGTGTCCCGTCCTGAGCCGCGCGCCAGTTGCCCAGCACCGGCGCGTGCAGGAAGTGCACGCCGCGGCCGGCGTAGAACGCGGCCAGGCCGCGGCTGGTGGCCGGGTCAATCGTGCTCATGTCACAGTGAATTTTTCCCCGGCGGAGGCCGGCGGCGATGCCGTCGCTCCGCTGGGTGACTTCAAACAGCGCCGCGCCGTCGGTCACCATGGTAAGGACGATATCGGCGCCGGCGGCCAGCTCACGCGGTGAGGCGGCGCGTTCTGCGCCCCGGTTGACAATGCCATCCGCTTTCGACGCTGTGCGGTTCCACACCGCGACCGGCAATCCCTGTTCGAGCAATCGCCCGGCCATCGGTCTGCCGATGACTCCAAGCCCGATGAATCCTACTCGAGGTTTCATCCCTGCCTCCTGCCTGGCTCGGACACTAGCATGTCTGTTTTGGGAGGAACGATTGAAGCTCGGAAAAATGAACGACAGTCAGTTCTGAAAGCGGGACATCAGTTTCCTGACGGCCTGTTCGTGCAGCGCGTCGCGGCGCGTGAATTCCACACCGAGGCCGTTAGGGAGCACATCGCGGACCACGCACTCCGTCTCCAGCGTCTCTCCGTCGGTATTGACGCGGACACCGAGGGTGGTGCCCACCGGAAAATGCACCTGCGTGCGAATGAACATCCCGCCCAGCCCGAGTACCGACACCTGCCCGTTCAGCGGACGGTTGGTGCCCGCACATTCGAGCAGGTGCTTTTCGGGAATTACGATGCGGCAGTGCCGCCGGCGGTCGTATTCCATCGGTTCACCTCCCGCCGGCACGGAACGCGGTCAGCGTCCAGGTGTCGGCGATTTCATCGTGCCGCAGGACGTAGAAATTGCCGTCGCTGGCGCGCACGCGGAAATAGATGGCGGAGGGCTCGTACCACTGGTCGTCCACCTCTTCCACTTCGAAGACGCGCCCGCGGAGCGTGAATCGCAGCGGGCGCTGGCTGGCGCGGTAGCCGGAGTAGCATTCCACCTGTAACTCGCTCAAGGCCGCGGCGCCAGACGGATTCTCCCGCTTTTCAGCCATACTCCCATGCGGTTAGCCCCATCTTACCACGCGCGAATCAGCAGATCGCGCGACGAAATCCACTGGCTGCAACTGGCCAATAAAATCTGGCGACAGCGGCCGTTCACGGCGTCCGGGCACTGCGTCGCTCGGCATTGAATGCGGCGCCGAGGAAGACGACGACGACACTCAGGTACATCCAGACCATCAAGCCGATCGCGGCGGCCAGGCCGCCGTAAACCAGATGGTACGGCATCTGACGCATGTAGAGGCCGAATCCACGGTTCACCACCCACCACAGTACCGTGGCCAGCAGCGCCCCGGGAAGCCCCTCGCGCCAGGTTGCGGGCGCCGGACAGCCCACGCGGTAAATCACCGCCAGCACAGTCGTCCCCAGCCCGATTCCCACGACCACGTAAGCGACTTCCCAGATGAAGCGAAGCATGGCCGGCAAGCCGAACTGCTCCACCAGCCATTCCCGAAAAAAGTTTCCGAACACAGCCAGTCCCAGCGCAATCAGCCACGGCCCGACAGCTACCGGGAGCAGAAGCAGCGCGCGCCACTGCCGCGCCCAGAAGCTGCGCCGGACCTGTTCCTCGTGCACCCGGGCGATGCCCTGCAACAGGCCCGTCATCACCTGCGTGCCCACCAGAATCGTGCCGCCCAGCCCGAGCGCGAGCAGCGTGGTGGTGTCGCCCGCGGCGTTGCGCAGAAAATCCGTCACCATCACCCGACTGCCCGGCGGCACCAGCAATCGCAGCCGCACCAGCAGCTCTTCCACCAGCGGAGCCAGGTATCCAGTCGCCGAAAAAATCCCCAGCACCAGCAGCAGCCCGGGGAAAAAGGCGAGGAAAAGGTTGAAGGCCACCGCCTGTGCTTGCGTTATGCAGCGGGGAAACACGCGGAGCAGCGACCGCCGAAAGTGGCGCCAGAGGACTCGCATCCCGACCCGAACCCCATTATACGGATATGATGGACCCGCAGCGGCAGGTGGCCGGAAGCTGCTCCGCTGGCAATGCTCGGAGGGAGTAAAGTGGCCGCGGGAGGAAACAGACGCAACCTAGCCGCGCACGGTGAACCAAGCAGGAATCCGAACCCCTGTGCGGCGGCGACAGGTTAGCTGCGGCGGCGCAGATCGCGGTCCTTTTCGCGGATGACGTTTCCGAAGGTGCGCCCGCCGATGGTTGCGCCGCTGGTGACGCGTCCGACCAGCCGCACCTCGGCGCCCCGCGAAGGCACCCCTCGGTCGGTAATCACCCAGATGCGACCTGTGCCGTCGTTCACTTCATAAGCGCCCTGGCCCAGCGCACCGAATGAATTCACCACTTCGCCGCGGATGGCAACGTCTTTGTTGCGGAATTCGCCCGGATCCTGATTGATTTCCTCGATGGTGGTCTGCTTCGGGCAGGCCACGACCATCAGCGAGAACAGCAGTATCGCCGCCAGCGACATCCAGCGTGTGCTTCGCATCGCTTCCTCCTGCATCATTCCGTCGTGGCTGCGGCGGCGGCCGGGCGGTACCGGTGCAGCCAATGGCTTGGATTCCGACCGCGGGAGCCGAGTTGCTCCCGGACGTAATCGTGCAGCTCACAAATCCGGAGGCGGAGCTTCGCGCATGGATTCGACTTCCAGCACCGGCCAGCCGCCGCGCTCGATTCCCTGCCGGTAGACGATTCGCCCTGAGGCTTCAACGTGCTTTTCATCCAACTGCGACCAGGGCCCGGTCTGCGAATCCACATCCAGCAAGCGGATTTGCTTGCCGTCAATTTCCATCGGTTCGTCGAGCCGGATAGCCCAGCCGGTCGTTTCCCCGCCGATGGCCGCAACGCGGGTGAGCACGCCCTGTACAGTCAAGCGCTTGTCTTCCTGCTGCTGCACGCGGCGCACATTTTTGTCCCCGCAGGCCACCAACAACAGCGGCAGAAACAACAGCGGGGCGACCGGTGTTTGCAATGGACGCGGACTGTGAGCGCCGCGCACGGCCTTACTGCAGAGTGGCCTTGGTGGCGGCAGCCCAGTGCAACGCATTAAAGAGAAGCTTGAACGTGGCGTGCGGCTGTGCGCGCCATTGCACCGGCAGGCCGAACAGCACGACGCGGCCGCTGCCGTGCCTAACCTCGACCGCGCCGATGCGGTTCGACAGGTGCTCCGGCCCGCCAATCCAGCCACTTTTCAGAGGATTCTCGGTCGGATAACGCACCACCGCGCGTGGCTCGCTGTCGGTGAACGGTGCGACCAGCTCGAACGCCGGTGAATTGCGAAAGTAGCTGCCGCTGCGTTCAGGCATTCCGTAGCCGAGCGGGTGGCGGTTGTCCACCAGAATTTCCAGGACCGCGCCGGGACAGAAAAACTCTGACGCCGGCACGCCGCGCAGGACGTTTTTCACCGGGAGGCCCAACTCGTCAATGGCGAGATCGGCCGCGTCGCCCAGTGTGACCAGTGTGCCGCCAGCTCGCACGAATTCATCCAGCGCGCGGACGCCTTCGTCGCCAATTCCGCCGCGATACTCCGGATGGATCCAGTCGCCACGGTTGCCATTGAGGATGGAATTCTTCGCCTGGTCGGCAAACACAAGCACGTCAAATTTGGCGCGGAGGCCGCCGCCGCGCAGATCCTCGTTGTGCACCGTGGTGTACGGGAAGTCATACTGTTCGAGCAGCCAGCGCGTCCAGCCCTCGTCCATATTCGAGGTCCACGGCTGATAGAGCGCGATGCGCGGCCGGCGCAGCCTCCAGGCGGCGATGCCACTCTGCGACAACTCCGCGGCAGTGACGGCAACGTGGGTTTCACGGGCAATCTGCTCGATGGTTGCCGCGTGGTTGCGCGCGCTGCGCGCGGGACGAACAACAATCGTCCCCGTTGGATATTCTTTCTCTTCAATGCGGAAGTCCTGCGCAGCCCAGTACACCTCAAAATCTTCACGCGTTAGCAAACGATTCACGGCGCGTGCCGAGGCGTTCCATTCGTGCGGCAACAGGTAGGCCACGCTGCGCCCGGCTGCGGCGCCTTCGACTTTGCCTTCCGGGGGCGCCGGCGTGATGCGCTCGGTCGGCGCGTCAAACGGCTTGTCAATCCTTACCGCGGCGACGCCCATCTGATAGGGCAGCGTCCAGCCGGTAACATCATAGGGCCGTTCGGGCGCTTCCCCTGGGCGGGTGGGTCGCATCGGGTACCACTGCGGCTCGAGCAGGTCTTTCGCATAGTTGCGGAAGGGCTGGGCCATTGGAATCACGTGGCTGCCGGCCGGGAATTTGCGTCCGTCGGCCGTGAACTCTGCGGTCGCGCGATAGATTTCAATTCCGGCCAAACCGAGGACTTCCATCAGTTTGGCGGCAGCGCCCGGGTCGTGCTGCGCGGGTGGAAGTACCCACGCGAATGGATTACCTTTGCGGCCGGTTTCGATGGCCCTGCGGTTCAGGCTGTAGAAATTGCGCTGGAGCATCTCGCGATTGGCCGCGACTCCCTCGAGCAGCGCCCAGGTGAGCACCAGCTCGTAGTCCACAATGTCGCGCAGCCGCCAAGTGCCGCCGAGCCAGGGCCGCGGGTAGTTGGTGCGCGCCCAGGTATCGCGCGGCGGCGGCAGCGGGTCGCGCGGATCGCGGGGGCCAGCGCGATCGTCGTCTTCGCGCGTTGTCTGATACAACCGCGCGCGGCGCTGTTCGATGGGGCTGGCCAGCCGGGCGCTGGCCATCTCCGTGAGCAGCCCGATCATGTTGTGATACCACGCACCGTTTTTCGCTGAGCCCTGCCACCACCAGGTGTAGCGTTCGCCGTACTGCACCCCGGCGAGCCCTGCCGCATTGGTTTTGTGAAACATGTGCATGCCCAGCAGGCTCGCTGCGGCCATCACCGCGGGGTCAATGTTCGGATTGATGGGGTCCGCGAATGGCGGCACGAACAGCCGTGCCCCGGACGACCCCATCTGGTGCTCGTCGAGAAATACCAGGGGGAACCAGTCTTGATACAGGATTTTCGTCACCAGGCGGGTTTCGACCTGCGTGAGCATGTACGCATCGCGGTTGTTGTCGTGTCCGGTGTATTTGTGATAGAGCCAGGGCATCGGGGAAGACTCATACTCGGTGCCGACGTTTTTGTTGTACCAGTCAATGACCATCACCTGCCCATCGGGATTCACCGAAGGCACCAGCAGGAAAACGACATTGTTAAGAATGGTTTCGACGTAGTCAGATTTTTCGGTCGCGAGGCGGTGGACCAGTTCGAGCGACATCTGCGTGGAAGCAATTTCGGTGGAATGAATCGTCAGCGTGATGAGCATGACCGCGGGATTTTTCCGGATGATGGCGTCGGCGGCCGGCTCGTCGAGCTGGTAGGGATACGCCAGCCGGCGCTGGTCAGCGCGGATTTCTTCCATGCGCGCCAGGTTGCGGGGCGAAGAAATTGTCAGCAAAATGAACGGATGGCCCATCGTGGACTTGCCGATTTCTTCGAACAGGATGCGGTCGGAAGCCTGCGCGGCCATCTTCATATACCGCACCACCTGCTCCCAGGTAGCCAGCTTGCGGTCTGTGCCCACGCGGAAGCCCAGATACTCTTCCGGCGCGGGCAGCGACTGCGCGAGGGCTGTGCTGCCGAGAAAAAGTGTGACGATAACGGCAACTAGCGCGCGAACGCCAAGACGATTTTTCATGGCGGGTCAGCCTCCGTCGTTAAGACGCGCGATTGTAAAAGAATCGCCGCGGCCACGGAAAGAAGAAAAGATTATTTAAGGCACCGCGGTTGCCGCCGGCGTTGCCAGCCGGCCCACTTCGGGCTCCCCTCCTGCCAGGCGCAGTTTGGCCTGGCGAGCGGTTTCGCGCAGCAGCGGGTCGGGATGGACCAGGCACTGGTCGAGCATCGGTTCAAGCGTGCGCAGGCCGAGAACGCCCACCGCATACGCGCCGCAAGATTTCACCCACGGGTCGTCGCTTGCGAGCAGCGCGGAGACGGCTTCTTCGCGGTTCTCGACTTTCGCACCGACCAAGCGGCTGGCGCGGCGGATGCGCTCAGCGATGGAAACCTCGCTGTCGAGCAGCGGCACCAGGATGTTGCGGAGCTGCGGCCGCAGGATGTTATCGAGAAATTCGAGCGCGTTATCGTGCACGACGGGATTTTGGGACTGCAAACCGACGTAGGCGCTATGGAAGTCGTAGTGGGGGAACAGCAGCCCCAGCAGACGAAAGATGCGCTCGATATCTTCCTTCATGGATTCGCGCAGGGCGCGCACCACCGGTTCGTCGCGCTCGAGTTCGCCGCCCAGCGTGGCCAGAATTTGATAGGCGCGGTAGTGGCCCATGATTTCCGCCGTCAGCACCGTCTCAACCATCTGCTCGTCGAGGGCCACTTCCGGATGCAGTTGGCGCAGCTTGTTCAGCGCCGCGATGATGCGGAAACGCAGCGCGGGGTCTTCTTCGAGGAGGTTGTTGACCAGGACGCGGGCAGCCGCCGGGGTGGCAATGCGTACCAGCACGCTGGGAATCTGACGGCGAATGTCCGGGGGCACGTCGGGGTCGCCGAGGTGGTCGCGCAACGTGCCCACGATGCGGTCGCCAAACTTGGCCAGGGCCTCGATGGCGTCCGGGGCCAGGTTGGGGTCGGCCAGCATCCGCAGCGCCCGCAGCACAAACACGCGCCGGCGCTGATTGCCCACCGCGCGCAGGGCCTCGCGGACAACTTCCTTGTCAGTGTCTTCGAGCAGCTTGCGGAGCTGCTCGTCAAATTCTGGCGGCAGACTGCTCAGCAGCCGCGCCGCTTCGAGCCGCGTGCGCCGTCCCGCTTCGCCCGTTTCGCGCACCATTGCGTCCAACAGGGTCCGCGCCGCCACCAGGTTCTGTGTTTCCCCGGGCTGCGCCAGGAAGGCCACCATGCCGGAGCGAATCGAGAAGTCCGGAAAATCGCCCAGCGATTGGATCTTTTCGAGCGGGTCAATGTGGGCGTGACGGGTCAGATAGAGCAGCGCTTCGGTGCGCACCTCGAGCCTGGGGTCGCCGAGCAGTGTTTCCACTTGGGGAAGCACCTTGCGGTCGCCAGCATTGGCGAGAATGGAGAGCGCGCGTGCGCGGACTTCCGGTGCGGGGTGCTTCAGCAGGTCGCGCACCGCGGGATGCGCCGAGCTGCGGTGCTCGCTTTCAAACAGGCTGAGCGAGTAGAGGATTTCCTTCGGGTCGGTGGCGCAAAGACTTTTCGCCAGCAGGTCAATGGTCGAGCGGTCAAGCACCGGGGCCATGGCGCGTTCAGCATCGAGCCGGTATTCGCGGATGCTCTCCCGCAGCGTGGCCACGTACTGCTTGCGGGCGAGGAATGCGGCCAGCATCCAGCCGCCGATGAAAACCAGGTTCACCCAGGCGACCTGCACCGCGCTCCAACCGAGCCAAGTGGCAAAGGCCAGCACGGCCAGCGCCGCGACACCATCTCCGAAGCGCCAGATCGCCGTGTCAATAAAAGATTTGACCTGCATCTTGATCCGCGGGGGCACGGGCAGGTAGAGCAGTTCCACACTAGACTTGTCAATCGAGTAGCGCAAGACCTGGTCGCCGCCTTTCAGAATCACGGCTGCCAGCAGAGTCCCCCATACCAGGATGCCGACCTCGCCGAACAACAGGGCCACCGGCACGACGAACAGCGCCGGGCCAATCCCGAAGCGGCGCAGCACGCGGGAAGTGAGTAAAAGCTGTGTCGCCAGCGAGGCCAAGGCAGCATAGAAATAAAAGTCAGCGTAGAACAGGCCGATGCGCGCTTCGGTTACCAGCGCCGCCTGTGCGGTCGCATCAAGCTGCCACCCCGCGATGGTGGTGACGACGGAGGAAAGGCAGATGACTCCGCTGATGGCTTGCAGATAGCGGGAGGAGAGGACCAGCCTCCAGCTTTGCCAAATGCTTTCTTTTTCCGGGCGCTCGAAAACTTCCGGAGGCCCTTGCTCCTGTGTGAACGCAGCCTGCCGTTTTCGCCAGATCAGCAGTACCAGCACCGCGCAGATGGCCAGAAACAGGCCCATACAAACCAGCAGGGCTTCGGTGCCATATCTGCGGCCGAACTGCTCCTGTACCACTTGCGCGATGAACCCGCCGAAAATCCACCCGCTGATGGCCCCGCCGCCGACCAGTCCGAAAACGCGCTTGGCTTCGCGTGTGGTCAATACGTAGTTGGCCAGCGTCCAGACTTGCGCCGGCGCCAGCACGCCAAAAATGCCCACCCAGATGTAAATCACGGGGTAAAGCCAGGGCACGTCGTGGTAATGGGCGATCCACCAGAAGAAAATGCTGATTGCGGAAAAGAACAGCAGGCTGCCCACCAGCAGATTGCGCAGGGTCATTTCCCGGCCGATTCGGACGTAGCCGGCGACGACAAAACCGGTCAGTGCGGCAATGATCAGGATGAAATAGGGCAGGTTGACTGCATCATACTGGCCGAGGAATAGCGCATTGCGGGCTACTTTGCCGATTACGTAGCTGGCGATGATCAGAAACAGATAGGCGAACAGCAGGGCGCCGCGGCCCAGGTCACCGCGGCGGAGGTTCAGCAGGCGTTCCAGCAGGCGAGCCATGCGCGCGAAAGTCTATCTCAATTCTTCGATGATTTCTCGAAGGCAGCCGCTTCGCTGTCCGGGCACAGGTCAATCCAGCAAGTAGAAAACTTTTGCTTCGCCGTGCTCGGCCAGCAGGCGGTGGATGTGCGCGAGAATGGCTTCGCGGCGCACGAGCATGGCTTCGATTTCGTAGGGGCGCAGATACGGCCGCAGCCGCCGCCGGCAGTGTTCCGTGTCGAGGTTCTGCAGGGCCTCCCACAGCCGCCGCTCGATGCGATTGATGCGCTGCAGCTTCGGTTCCTTGTGCTGGCGAAAAGAGCGCGTGTGATCCACCAGCCAGAGCTTCCAGTTGGAGTCAATCAGCATGTTGCCCTGGTTGCGGTCGAAATTGGCGATCAGTTCATCGAACACGGTCATGCGATCGAGCTGGTCAATCCAGCGGCGGCGGTCGGGGGGTTCGAGGCCCCGTTCGCGCCGGTCAAGTTCTGTCATGGCGCCTTCCAGCCATACCTGCACGCTGCCGCTCCGGCCCATCAGCACGCGTTTTACGGCCGGGGGCACCACGTCCAGCCCCAGCATGCGCGCCAGCTCGAAAGCGGCGCACTCGAAAATGTAGGAATCGCGAAACTGCAGCTCTGTCTTCCCACTGCGGAGGACGGCAACATCCTTTGCCATATCGACGTCGCGGAAGATGGCATGGAGCCGGATGCCGTCGCGCTCTAGCAGCACCCTGCGGGGACGCGTCACGCCGAGCGGGATGCTGTACGATTTCTGCACCCGGGCCTTACGCAGGAATTCCAGCAGGGCTTCTTCGCTGTCGAATTCGACAGGCAGTCCCTCCGGCCCTTGCCATGCCACTGGACCGGGTTTCGCATCCGGGTTGGACTGCGGCGGCGGATTCTGCGGGGCAGAGCCTCCGCCGAACTCCTCTCGTTGGCCGGCCTGCCCTGCCGGCCGCGCAACCGCCGAAGGCTCGGCCAGCACGACTCGTTCGTGCGGATAAATCGCCGTAATCCTGCCGCCGACGATTTCCAGCGCCGAAGCCTGCCCGCCGGTGTAGACGCTGGCCAGCATGCCCGTGTCAATCAGGAAGACGCGATTGTCAAACCGGGCGCGGATGCGCCCGTCCTCCTGCACTGTGTGCCCGACCACAAAGCGGCGCACACCGAAGGTATCGGTCGCCTTGGCCGCCCGAGCGGTGCCGGCCTGGTCGTCCCATTGTGCGAACCCGCGGAACCACAATGGCCCTTCAGGATGAGTCACCAGCCAGCTCCCGTGATTCACCAGCGTTTCCAGGGCGGTGATGTAGTTTCGGATAGCGCCGTCGGGTTCCCACACCTGCCCGCGAGCTTCGGCCTCCGCCTGCTTTTCGGCGATGCGTTCGTTATGGCGAGCCAGGTCGGCGGCGGCGGCTTCCACCAGTTCGGGCAGTTCGGCATAACGCTGCACCAGTTCGCCCTGCAACAGCATGCGCCGCAGACGGTCAAACAGCTCCAGCTCTTGCCGCGCGCGCTGATTGATTTGCTCGAGTCTCCACGCGAGCATCTGCTCGCTGAATCCGCCATGGACAAACAACGTGTCGCCCACGCGAACTGCCACGTCGCGGCTGCGCAGCCATTTTCCGTATTCGCCCGCCGGGCCGAAGGCATCCCGATGCTCGACGTAACCCGGCGGGTGCGCGACCATCCATTCTTGCTCGGTTGCTTCGGTAGGTTCCCATTGCGGCAGTTTGTATTTTTCGATGAGCTGCCTGCGGAAGCGGACGTAGTCGCGCCAGGCGCGCTTGCGGCGACGCTCGGAGCCGTTGTCGGCGAACTCGGCATAGGCTTCCGGCGCCACGTAACGTAAGTCGCCGAGGACGTTCATCACTTCATGGTTGCCCAGCAGAACGATGACGCGCCCGCCGGCCTTTTCGGCCTGCTGTTCGAGCTGCATCAGCAGATCCATCACTCTGCGCGGCTGCGGCCCGCGGTCGAGGAAGTCTCCCGTCTGCACCAGCGTGGCCTTACCGCCGGCCCAGCGCAGGCGGTTATCTAGCAGCCCGGCCCGCATGAGGAGGTTGACCAGCGAGGCAAAGTCACCGTGAACATCGCCGATGGCGATGACGCGGTCTGCCGCCTCGCCCGGCGCCGCACCGCCGGGCAACAAGGCAGTCGTCAGGCACAGCAGGGCCAGCAGGACGAGAATTGAGTGACGATTCGGAGGCAGCTTCATGGCAGCAACCAGACGGCGCATATTCTACACCCATCCGCGCTGTGCTAGGCTGAAGACGATGGTGCAACGGCGGTGATGCGAGGCAGCCTGAATATCCGTATAGGGTCGCTCCTGACCGCCTTCGTGATTTCCGCCGCACTGCCTGGCTATCGCCTGTTGACGGCAGGCCGCGCCGAGTGGGAGCCGGTCGGCCTGGCAGTTTTGAATATTGACGCGCGCCCAGCGAAAGACTGGCAAATCTACCAGCCGGACGACCAGGACTTCATTCTTGTGCGCATTGGACGCCGCTACCTGCTGCTCGACACCGAGGCACAGCAGGCCTGGGAACTCGGCCCGGAACAGTTCCGCCGCGAGGGTCAGAAGCTAGTTTCGGAAGAAATTGGAAAGCTCACTGCCGAGACGCAAAGCTCGGCGAGTCAAGAAGATTCGCCGGGGAATGACAGGCTCACGCCCTCGACCGCTGAAAACGCCCGGGTGCCGGGCAATCCCGTGGTGCGGCACCGCTGGCCCAAGCGGCTGCGAACTGAGGAATGGGTCAGCCGCCACGCCGGCCGTGCCCGACTGATTCAGGTCCGTCTGGCAGACGAAGGCCGGGTGCTGGAGATCCAGCTTCCGCTGAACATCTACGAACAAATTCGCCGCTAAACCCCAGGTGCTCCTGGGGGAGGACGAGGCGACCGAATGGGCAGGCTGCCTTCCAAACCTATGCCGCCTTTTGACCGCAACAGGCGCCACCTCCCAGGCCCACCCCGCGCACTGGTGCGCATCGCCCGTCACGGCGCTCGACGGCTCGCGGAAGCATCAGCCGGGACCTTCCACCACTGAACGGCACAGCCGGCATCCGCGCTGGCGGCGCACAATCGTGGAATCGCGCGGGAAGACGAACGCCAGCGCCCAGTCCAGCGCCACCTGCAGCTGCTTTTTGAAGCCCACCAGCTTGTACAGGTGAACCGCGTTCCAGAACAGCCAGGCCAAGTAGCCGCGAAAACGCAGCCCGGCGATGCTCACCACCGCGTGATTCATCCCCAGCGAAACCAGCATGCCCTTTCCCGCAAAGCGGTAGCTTTCCAGTGGCTCGCCGCGCAGGCCGTGCACAACGTTGCGTGCGGCCAGACGGCCCTGGTCAATCGCCACCGGTGCGACCTGCGGCGTCTGCCGGACGCTTTCCACCATGGCGCAATCTCCGGCCACAAACACTTCCGGGTAGGCGTGCAGTTGCAAGAACTCGTTCACCAGAACACGGCCGCGGCGGTCGTGCTCGCCGGGCAGCGTTTCCACCAACGGGTGGGCACGGACGCCAGCGCTCCAGACAACGGTTTCGGCTTCGATGATCTCTCCGGCGTTGATTTCAATGCCGCCATCAAAACAACGCGTGGCCCGCGTGCGTGTGCGCACCTCGATGCCTTCGGCCTGCAGGCGTTTCTGTGCGTGGCGCATCAGAGCGGGATGCAGCCCGCGAAGGATTTGCGCATCCGCTTCAATCAGAATTAGCCGGATATCCTCCCGGCGGATGCCGCGGTAATTCCTCACCACGTACTGGAATAGAAAATCCTGCATCTCGGCAATCAGCTCGACGCCGGTGTAGCCGCCGCCTACGACTGCAAAGGTCAGCATCCGCCGGCGCGCGGCAGTGTCGACGGTATGGTCGGCGTGTTCGCACAGGTCAATGATGCGCTCGCGCAGCACCACAGCATCTTCCAGCGATTTGAAATCCCGGGTATGTTCCCGCGCGCCAGCAATACCGAAGAATTCCGACTGGCTGCCGAGCGCGACGACGAGTGAGTCGTATTCGAGCGCGCCGTCGTTCAGCACCACCCGGCGGCGGTCGGTCTGAATGACCCGCGCCGAGCCCCGCCGAAAACGGAACCGGCGCTTGCCGCGGATGTCGCGCACCGGCTGCACGATGTGCCGCGGGTTCGTGTAGGACGACACAATCTGCGGCAGCAGCGGGGTGAAGAGGAAATAGTTGTGCTCGCCCACGAGAACAATTTCGTGGTCCTCGGAGTTGCCAACCAGCCGGCTGAGTTCGACGGCGGCCTGCACGCCGGCGAATCCCGCACCCAAGATGACGATACGTTTCATCGCCTTCAATGTAGCATGCGCGAGGAAAGCTTGTATTGCAGCCCGTTCTTCAGAGTCGGATGCGCGGGGAGCGATCAGGTTTCACGTTTCAGTTTCCAAATCTCGGTTTCCCGATTTCCAAGAACTGACTCCGGTTTGGGAAAACCGGGCGAGAAACTGCGGCGATCCACCAGCCACCGCGGCCGGGACACAAGGCGTTATTTCTGATACACGCCATAGACCCAGGGAATGCCGAGAAAGCCCTCACGCATGCGGACTTCGACCGGGTCACCGCGTTCGAAGCGAAAGAAATCGTCGCGGGTGACGGGCACACGCTCGAAGCGGCGGCCCTCGCGCCAGGAAACAACCATCAGGCGGCTGGAACGCAGCGTGCCCGGCATCGTAAACTTTCCTACCACGCGGGTCACGCGGTTGATCGGCGGCGCCGAATCGAACTGCCCGTTCAGGAAGATTAGCGCGGCCAGCAGCCAGGGCACCGGCACCAGCGCCCGAAAAATCCGCCGCAGCAACTCGACCTCCTGATGGCGCCGCGCACGGAAATCCAGCCACACTGCCACCGCCAAGGTCAGGAAAAACAGCACGCCCACAAATATCAGCATCGCGTCAATCTCGAGCGGGGGATACAGGTGGCTGGCCGGCAAAAATGCCAGCGCACCGACCAGAAATACTGCCGTGTGGTTGATCAGGCGGCGGCGAAAAGCCACTTCCGCAGCCTTCACGCTCAGACCACACGCCTCACAGACGGAGTTTTTTCGCTCGGCGCCGCAGTTCGGGCAATGGGTCATACCTTTGGCAGGGACCGGAGGAAGGATTCCAGTTGTGTCCGCAATTCGGTCGTGAGGCGGTCAAACTGCACACCCATTCCGGTGCCGGGCACTACGCGGCGCACCACGCAATCCACCGGCAGGGGCTCTGCCAGCAACACGCGCGCCGAAAAGCTCGCGTTTACCCACAGCGGGTCGGTCGTCTTGAGAAACATGCCGCCTAAGCTGATATCGGTCGCCTTCGCGTGGAGTGTTCCAGAGCCCCACTCGATCTCTACTGGCGCGTTCACCGCGTGGCGGGGAAACCGCCGGCGGTCGGGCCGCCTAGGTTCGGCGGCGCCCCGCCGGAGAGTTTCATCTGCGCTCATCGCAGCGATGCTATGCCGCGCACCAGTAAGAGTCAAGGAACCGCGGCCGGAGACATCCTGAGCCGTTGTCATATAATTCCATCATGGACATCCGAAAAATCATTCTCGATCAGAAACGCGCCATTCGCCGCCGCACGCAGCAGGTCCTGGAGCTGCTCCAGCCGGAGCAGATGCCTTGGCGCCCGGCACCGGAAGCGCTCACCATCGGCGAGATGCTGCGGCACCTGTGGGTGTCTGAGGTGGGAGTGCGCGGCGTGGCACTTGAAGGTGATTTCGGCTACTACCTCGTTCGCGTTCCGAAGGGTCTGCGTGCTGTTCTCGGCACGCCTGGCACTTTGGAAGAAGAACTGGCCGGGCTCGAACGTGTCCACGAAGAAACGCTGCGGCTTGTGGGCGAATATCCGCTCGAACGCTTTGATGAAGAGCGCAGTGAAGAATCGCTGGGCTACCGCCGCAAGGTGTATGCTATCCTGCTGGGCATCAACGAGCACGAGGTCCATCACCGCGCGCAACTGATGACCTACCTGCGCATGCTGGGCACACCAGTGCCGGAACCTATGCCGCGCCGTTGAACAATGCCCATTCCTGCGGATGAGCCCTTTCAGTCGGATGGAACCTGGCGGATAACCTTCGGCGGCGTATCGAGACAGAGGATGTTTTCGTCGCGGCCGCTCGTAATCAGCACACAGGCGGAGGATTGCGCCGCGCGGATGGCTTCTTCGGGGGACTGACCGGAAGCTGTGGCGCAACGCTCGCGGCCGCGGAATTCCATGCACACTTCATAGCGCACCTGATCCTGCTGGAGGCTCAAGTACGCGAGCAGGGCTATCAGCGCAATCGTGCCTGCGGCTATCCCGAGCTTCATCGGCGTGGACATCGAACAGCTCCGCATTCTAGCAGGTCAGCCCCCGGGGCGCTCGTTAGCCCGTAAGAGATGCGGGGCGGCCGCTGCTGCGGCGCTCGATTTCACATTGGACGTACGAGCGCAAGTTCTCCGGCAGCCCAGCCAGGGCCACGAGGTCGCGCAGGTCGCCCAACGTCAGCTTCGGCAGAAACGCCAGCACGCATGCCGGCGGCGTTGCCGGGTGCCGCACCAGTGCCAGCCGCACCCCCGGCAGCCGCGACCACTTCGGATGCTCAGCTACAGCCGCGACGACGTGGGTCGCCAGCTCGTCCCGCGCCAACAGCTTCAGCAGATGCCCTTCAGTCAGGAACGGATTGTCCAGCGCCGGCCGCACCACCGGCCGCATGCCTTCGGCCAGCAGCGCCACCGCCACGCGGCCGGAGCCGCGCCGCGCCAGCGTCAGCTTCTGTCCCAGCGCCACCTGCAACAGCCGGGCGATGATGGCATCTTCCGCCAGGCGCTTCAGTTCCGGCTGCGCCGAGGGCAGCAGAGTAAGTCGCACCATGTCGAATAGATAAAGCTGCTTCACCCAGCGCAGCGCCACCAGCCGCGGGGCGTGGGGATGCAGAACGACGCCGCGGCGCACCGCGTAGCTGGCGCTCAGCGCGCGGTTGTTGGCGATGGCGGCAATAGCGGACTGCGGAAGGTCTGCGCGACACAGCAGGACCTCGGCGTGCTGCTCGTTGAGCGCGGGATTCTCGGCGAGTGCCGAAAGCACTGCCTCGTCGCTCGAGCCGAGCAACTGGGGGATTTCGTCAATGCCGGCGTATCGCGCACGCTCAGCATCAAAAGCCGGCTTATCCCGGGGCGCCATGGGCAGTCTTGTCCGCTGTGGCAAACAAGCGCAGCGCCAGCCGCGCGGCGCCCACTGCCGGCGAAGTGCGCAGCGGCTCGACGCGTGCCTTTGGCGCCACGCCACCCAGCAGGGCATCCACGGCAGAATCGAGCAGCTTGCTGTGGCCAAACACGCCGCCGCACTTGGAGATCGTAAATTCCTGGTCGGCCATGTACAGCCGGCGGATCACGCTCGCCGCCAGCCGCGACAATTGCAGTGCTGCGCTGAACAGGATTTCGCGCGCTGCGGAATCTTCATGGTCGGCGGCGTCCACGACCAGCGGGTAGATGCGCGGATAGACGTCGTGCGGATTCTCGGCCACACGCTCGATCAGCGCCTCCCAGTTCGGGCATTCCAGCGCCGCCGGAATGCTGTCGGAAAGCAGCGTCACCGGAGCCAGACGGTCACGCGCCCGGGCCACGGCCTGCACGGCTTTTCGGCCGATTTCAAACGCGCTGCCTTCGTCGCCGATCCAGGGCCCCCAGCCGCCGGCGCGTGCGGTGCGTCCCGCGGGGCTGCGCCCAAGCGCCGCCGAGCCAGTTCCGGCCAGCAGCACCACGCCGGGCCCCTCGCCGGCTGCTGCCTCCAAGGCAACCTCCAGGTCGGTGGTCACGTGCACGCCAGCGATGGGAAACCGTTCGACCAGGTGTGCCATCAACCGCTTGACCACGCGCGGCCGGCCGGCTCCGGCCAGGCCGGCGCAGACGCCGCTCACTTGATCCGCCTTCAGCTTTGCAGCCGATAGCGCATGCTCTGCTGCGGCAGCCAGCGCCTGAAAAGCCGCCGCGTAGCCCGCCCGCAGCGGGTTCGAGGGGCCTGCTGTGGCTGTGGCCAGCAGACGCCCGGCTGCATCTTGCACGACACATTCCGTCTTAGTGCCGCCGCCGTCGAATCCCAGATAGTAATTCATGTCCCCGGAAACGAGCAGGTTGATTTCACAAGACCGCAGTGTACAGCAAATTCATTCCACCTATCAGCCCCCGCACCTGGCCATCGGCAAAGGGTTATCAGCCTGGGGCTGATAGCGAATAACTGACCGGCACGCATCATGCGCGTTGACACCTGCGGAACCCGGCGGCTACCATCGCGCAAATTCTCTAGGCGCGGAGGCGATGCGGCTCAGCGGGCTCGACCTGGCCATCCTGGTGCTCTACCTCGCCGCCGTCACTGCGGTCGGCCTGTGGTTCCGCCGCGGCCAGCGCGACATCCGCGACTATTTCCTCGGCCGCCGGGAATCACCCTGGTGGGCGCTGGCGCTTTCCATCGTGGCCACGGAAACCTCCACGCTCACCGTAGTCAGCACCCCGGCGCTGGCCTTTGCCGAAAACCTGGCGTTTCTCCAGCTCGTGCTCGGCTACATCGTCGGCCGGATCGTCATCGCCGCACTGTTCATCCCGCAGTTTTTTCGCGGCGAATTCTTCACCGCCTACCAGTTGATTGAAAAGCGCTTCGGCGCGCGGATGAAGAGCGTGGCGGCGGCGACGTTTCTGGTCACACGAGCGCTGGCCGATGGCGTGCGTATCGCGGCAATTGCACTGGTTGTGCAAGTAGCCTTCGGCATCGGCGAGTTCTGGTCGGTGGTAATTGTGCTCGGGCTTACCCTGGTTTACACGTTTCCGGGCGGCCTCAAGGCGGTCATCTGGACCGACGTCGTGCAACTGGCGATTTACCTAGGGGGCGCCGCAGTGGCCGTCGGTCTGCTGCTGGAGAAAATTCCGGGTGGCTGGAGCGAAGTTTCCGCCGTGGCTGCGGCCGGCGGAAAATTTAAGGTGTTCGATTTCACGCTCGATCTCACCACCAAATACACCTTCTGGGCCGGTGTGCTGGGCGGGATGTTCCTGACCATGGCCAGCCATGGCACGGACCAATTGATGGTGCAGCGGCTGCTGGCCGCACGCAGCGAACGCGACAGCAAGCTCGCACTGCTGGCTAGCGCCGTGCTCGTTTTCGCACAGTTTGCGATGTTCCTGGTGCTAGGGGTGATGCTTTACGCGTTTTACGGCGCGCCGGAAATTGTGGCCGGGCAGAGCTACGACTACATATTCCCGGAGTTCATTGTCACCGAAATGCCGGTAGGCGTGAGGGGGTTGCTGGTCGCGGCGATATTTGCTGCCGCGATGTCCACCACGAGCAGCGCGCTGAATTCGCTGGCCAGTTCCAGCATTGTGGACTTCTACCGCATCAAAGGGGCAGCCGCTGACCCGGCGCGCCTGCTGCGACTCTCACGCTGGATGACGCTGGCCTGGGGCGCGGTGCTGCTGGTGCTCGGGCTGTTGCGCTGGGGACCGCTGCTGGAGGCCGGCCTGACAATTGCGTCGATTACTTACGGCAGCTTGCTTGGCCTGTTCCTGCTGGGAATCCTGGATCGCGGTGCAACGGCTGGCGGGGCGCTCGCCGGGATGTTTGCCGGGCTGGCCGTGATGCTGTACGTCAAGTTTGCGACGCCGCTGGCCTGGACCTGGTACGTGCTGGTGGGCACGACGGCAACGTTTCTGGTCGGCGCAGCGGTTAGTGTACTGAGAAGATTCTCGGCGGCGAACAATCCGGAGAAGCCATGAACCAAACCGAATCCACTCAAAATTCGGCCTCGCCCGCCACAGGCGGCGGAAAAACGCCGGAGCTGGTTCGCGGATTAGGCCCGTGGGCGGCGATGGCCATGGTCGTGGGCCACATTATCGGCACAGGGATTTTTCTGGTGCCACGCGATATGACGGAAGCCACACATTCGGTCGGTTTGGTGTTTCTAGTGTGGATTTTCGGCGGGCTGTTGTCGCTGGCGGGCGCACTGACCATCGCGGAGCTGGGCGCGGCAATGCCCGAAGCCGGCGGTGCCTACGTCTTCCTGAAGCGCGGCTTGGGGCCGCTTTGGGGGTTCCTCTACGGCTGGATGAACAACCTGGTGGGCAAGCCCGCTTCGATTTCCACCATCGCCGCCGGGCTGATGATTTTCGTCGGGTACTTCTTTGGCAAACTGCGGGAAACGGTTTTCACGGTCAACCTCCCGCTGCCGTGGAGCGCGGAACCGTACCAGTTCGAGTTCACCTGGGCGCAGCCCGCTGCGGCGGTGGCGATTGCCGGCATCACATTCATCAACTACCTGGGCGTGAAGCTGGCCGGTCGTGTGCAGGTCGCGCTGACGATTCTGAAAGTGGGCGCGATTCTGGCCGTGGTGATGCTGGGTTTCCTTCTGGCCGAGCCGGAATTCGCCACCGACGCGCCGCTATTCCCCGGCCTGGCCGACCTGGGCATTCTGAGTGGCTTTCTGACCGCCACGGTTGCGGCGCTGTGGGCCTACGACGGCTGGATAGACGTCACCCTGGCCGGCTCGGAGGTGCAGAACCCGCAGAGAAACATCCCGCGCGCGGTGGTGGGCGGCACGATGATGGTCGGTGCGGTGTACCTGCTGGCCAACGCGGTCTATTTCTACGTGCTGCCGGTGGAAACTGTAGCTACCACGCCCAACGTCGCCAGCGAAGCCGTCCGGCGATTCGCCGGGCCAGCGGCTGCTGCGTGGATTACGCTGGCCATGGTGATCTCCGCCACCGGAACGCTGAACAGCTCAATTCTGACCGGCGCGCGGGTGCCTTATGCGATGGCGCGCGACAAGCTGTTCTTCGCTGTCACTCGCAGCATCCACCCGCAGTACCGCACCCCGGCCGGCGCGCTCGTCTTTCAAGGCGTGATGGCCTGCCTCATGGTGCTGACCGGGCAGTTCAGCGACCTGCTCTCACTGTTCATCTTCGCGCAGTGGATTTTCTATGCTTTGACGGTGGCTTCGGTGTTCGGCCTGCGGCGGCGCGAGCCGGAACTGCCGCGGCCGTACCGCGCCTGGGGCTTCCCCCTGGTGCCCGTGCTGTTCATCGTCAGCGCCACGGCGCTGACGGTGAACTTGTTCCTGCAGCGCCCCGGCCGCAGCTCGATCGGCCTGGCGCTGATTCTTTCCGGCCTGTTCTTCTACCGCCACTGGCGCCGCAGCGCCGTTCGCGCCCTGTAAGAATGAACTTCGGTTCGTACCAGCCTTCTGCTTCTCCCCAAATCGGTCAAGCTAAAACTGGACCCTGGAGGCGCGCCACACTAGGAAACTACCTCTTCGCGGCGGGGCCGGTGAGGATCTGGCCGGGGCGGGCGCCGGTGTGGCGGTCGTTTTCCACGACCATCTGGCCGTTCACCAGCACGTAGGCGAATCCTTCGCTGTAGGCGTGTGGCCGCTGAAACGTGGCGCGGTCGGTGATCTTCGCCGGGTCGAACACCACCACGTCAGCCCGCATGCCCGGCCGCAGCAGCCCGCGCTCGGCGAACCCGAAACGTTGCGCCGGCAGCGAGGTCATCTTGCGGATGGCCTCCTCGAGCCGGATGACTCCGTATTCGCGAACATACCGCGCCAGCACCCGCGCATTGGTGCCGTAGTAGCGCGGGTGGGGCACGCCTTCGCCGAATTCGGCCACGCGGCCATCCGATGCCACCATTGAGTAGGGGAACTGCAGAATGCGCTCGACGTCTTCTTCGCTCATGACGTGATAGACCATGCGCGCGCCGCCCTGCTCCATCATCTCGAGCACCGTGGCGATTTCGTTGGCAAACGTCGCAGCGCGACCGCGCTCGCGGTTAATCTGCGCGATGCTTTTCCCCTCCAGGGAGCGGTCCCACTCACAGCCTGCCACGTAAGCGTAATCGAGCCGGTCGAACCCGTTGCGATTGCGGATGTGCTCGGCCATCTCTTCCGCGATTCGCTTGCGCGTGGCCGGGTCGGCGAGCCGGCGGTTGATCTCCCGCTGCCCACCGGCCAGCGCCCACGAAGGCAGCAGCACGCCGAGATTCGTGCTGCTGGCCGTGTAGGGATACTGGTCCACAGTCACGTCTAGCCCGGCGGCGCGCGCGTCGAGCACCATCTGAATCGAGCGGGTGCTCTGGCCCCACATCTGCTTGTTCGCCACTTTGAAGTGGGAGATTTCAACTGGCATCCCGGCCGTGCGACCGATGTTCAGCGCCTCCTCGATAGCTTCAAATAGCCGGCTGCCTTCATCGCGGATGTGAGAGGCATAGACGCCGCCATACCGTGCCGCGACGCGCGCCAGCGCGAGCACTTCTTCCGTCTTCGAGTAGGTGCCCGGGATGTAGACCAGTCCGGTGGAGAATCCCACCGCGCCTTCGCGCATGGCGCGCTCAACCAGCTGCTCCATGCGGGCCATCTCTTCCGGCGCAGGGTCGCGCTGCTCGGTGCCCATCACCGAGCGGCGGACGCTGTTGTGGCCGATGAGCATGGCCACGTTGAGGGAGATGCCGGTCGCGCGCAGCGCGGCAAAATATTCGGCCAGATCGGTCACCGAGCCGCCGCAGTTGCCGAGCACAATCGACGTCACGCCATCACGGACAAAATTCACCGCATCGGGCATCCGGCGGATGGCGTCTTCGCCGTGCGTGTGCACGTCAATAAACCCCGGCGCGACGATACGTCCCGTGGCGTCAATCACCCGCGTTGCCGCTGCGCCTTCCAATCGCCCGATGGCGACAATGCGCCCGTCGCGGATGCCCACATCGGCCATGTACCAGGGATTGCCGCTGCCGTCCACAACCCGCCCGTTGCGAATCAGCAGGTCGTAGTTTTCCTGCGCGGACACACCCGTGAAAAACAGAAGTAAAACAAGAATAAAGACGAGCCTTCTCATCACGAGTCTCCCGAACCCCTGCCGCCAGCGGAGTCTAGCGCCGGGAGGCGGAAGCGCGCAAGGTGCCGGCCGGCAGCAGGTCGGCGAAAACGAAGCCGTCGCGGGTGACGATTTCTCCCACCTGCACCGGCACCGGCGCGCGGAACATCGGCCCGGCAAGTGCGAACGTGTGGAACTCGCCGCGCTCGCCGCACGGGTCGGCCCCGGCGGGCAGGTCACGCAGAAACTCGGCATCGAAAATCCGCCCGGCGAATTCCGCATCGAGTTGCTTTGGATCCACGCAGGTGACAACGGCACGCAGCCCGGCGGCAACCATCTGCTCGGCCAGCGCACGCGTGTTGCGCCCCCACAACGGAAACAGCGGCGCGATGCCGGTGCCCGCGAGCCTTTCTTCGCGGTAGCGCCGCACGTCTTCCAGGCTTAGGTCGCCGAAAGCAACGTGGGTGACGCCTTCGGCGCAGGCGCGCGTCATCGCTTCGCGCATGGCGCGTTCGTAGATTTCATTCGGGCAGGGATACGGGATGGCAACTTTCACCAGCGGCAGACCTGCGGCGGCGGCCTGAGCTTCGAGAAGCTGTTCGCGCACGGCGTGCATTGAGACGCGCCCGAACGCTGCACTGACAGTGGTGAGCAGCGCAACCACTTCGACGTCTTCGCGCGCGCGGAGTTCGTACAGGGTCCACGCGGAATCTTTCCCGGTGCTCCAGGAAAGCCACACTCGCGCTCGTTTCATGGCACGCGCCTGCTACCGGTAAAGCAGATACTTGCTGCGGCGCTCTTGAAACGCGGCCAGTTCATCTGCCATGTCGTCCACGATGCGCGTGGGCGCATCGCCGCGCTTTAACCGCTCGAGCGTCGCCGCGTTGCCGAGCAGAGTCAGAATCCCGTCGAGAGCAAACTGCGCCGGATAGAGTTTTTCGAGTGCGGCGGCAATTTCCAGTCCCATCAGCATCGAGTGCAGTGATGTGCGGTCGGTGATGACCAGCGCAATGCCTTGGCAGAGGACGCCTTTGTGCAGCCCGTCCGTTGGTGTGAACTCAGTCGGCACAAAGCGCACCCCGGGCACATACCGCCGGTTCAGATACGCCGCCAGCTCGGCCGCACGAATCCATGGCGCGCCGAAAACTTCAAAGGGAGTGTCCGTGCCGCGGCCCACTGAGACGCCACCCGCCTGCAAAATCTCAATGCCCGGATAGAGCAGCGCGGCATCGAGCGAGCGCAGGTTGGGCGATGGGGCAACCCAGCGCAGGCCGGTCAGCTCGAACGTATCGCTGCGGCGCCAGCCCTGCATGGCGACGACGTGCAGTCTGGCCCCAATGCGATTTTCCGCATTGAACATGCGCGCCAGCTCGCCCACGGTCATCCCGTGGACAACCGGGAGCGGGAAATAGCCGGTGAAGCCGAGCCTGTCGCGGTCGAGCAGCGGGCCCTCGATGCGTTCGCCGCCGAGGGGGTTCGGGCGGTCGAGCACATAGAACTCGAGGCCGTGCCGCGCGGCCGCTTCCATGGCGTAGGCCATGGTCGTGATGTAGGTGTAGAAGCGCACGCCGGCATCCTGGATGTCAAACACCAGTGCATCGAGCCCGCGCAGCATTGCGGCGGTCGGCCTGCGCATTTCACCGTACAGGCTGTGAATCGGCAGGCCGGTTTTCGGATCGGTCCGGGAAGCAATTTTGCCCTCGGCGCGGCCTTCGATGCCGTGCTCCGGGCTGAACAGAGCGACGAGCTTTACTGCGGGCGCCTGCATCAGCAGGTCAGACGTGCTGCGGCCGTCTTGCGAGACACCGGTGTGATTCGTGATGAGTCCAACTCGCTTGCCCGCCAGGGGCGCAAAGTTCTGCGCGACGAGCACATCAATTCCCGTCTTCGTCGCGCCCGGCTCGGCGGAGGTGCCTTCGAGCGAATAGAGTCGCGCGGCGCGCAGGCTGCGTTCGATGGCGCTATTCGCTGGCGGGCCGGCGCCAACGGCTGCGGCCACGACGGTCGCTATCTTGGACCGCAGCGGAGAAATTGCCGGGCGCACGCGCGGGTGGACGCTGTTGGCCAGCAGAATCACGAATGTGCGGCTTGCCGGGTCAATCCAGATGGAGGTTCCAGTGAACCCAGTATGGCCAAACGAGCCGAGCGGGAAAAGTTCTCCGCGCGGCGCCGAATAGACGGAGTCAATGTCCCAGCCGAAGCCGCGCAGCGTGCGACTCCACGGCGGCGACTGCGGCGCGGTCATCTTTTTGATCGTCCCCGGCGCCAACAAACTGCGCGGCATCGCCGAAAGCTGGCTTTCGATTGCTCCCGCCTGCAAAATCGCCTTGCAGAAGACGGCCAGGTCGTCGGCGGTGCCGAACAGTCCAGCATGGCCGGCGACGCCGCCCATCCCGCGCGCCCGCGGGTCGTGGACAACACCCCGGAGAATCCTCCCGCGGCCAGAACCGGGCTCTGCCCCAGCGGGCAAATCAATTTCTTCTGTCGGAGCGATGCGCTCGCGCCAATCCTCCGGTGGCAGAAAACGTGTACTCTGCAAGCCCAGCGGCCGGGCGACGTGATAGGTGAAGAATTCATCCAGCGGTTTCCCGCTTACCCGCCGCACCAGCTCGCCCAGGACGATGAAGCCCGTGTCGCTGTAGATAAACCGCGCGCCTGGCGGAGCAATCAGCTCATCTTCGTAGATGGATTTCATCACCGCCGCGCGACCGGACCATTGCTCCGGCAGGTTCGGGATTGGCCGCAGGCCGGAATGGTGCACCAGCAGCATGCGCACGGTCACCTGCTCCTTTCCGCCGCCTTGGAACTCGGGAATGTAGTGTTCCACCGGGTCGTTCAGTCGGATGCGGCCCAGCTCGGCGAGCTTCATCACAGACGTTGCGGTGGCCAGGATTTTAGTCAGCGAGGCGAGGTCGAACACCGTGTCCACGGTCATCGGTTCGCGCGCGGGCAACACGGCGCGGGCACCGTAAGCTTTGCGGTGCAGCGTCTGCCCGTCGTGCCAGACGAGCAGTACCGCGCCGGGGATTTCGTCTTTCGCGATGGCTTCTTCGACCAGCGCGTCGAGCTGAGAGAGGTCAGCGCCGGCTTGTGAGGAAGCCGAACGTTCACCCGCAGCCAGCCAGACGAACGGCGCGGCGCAGCACAGCAGGACAACACTTGGAAACAGCAGCCGCCGAGTGCGGTTGTGAGACATCAACCCGTGTGCTATACCAAGCGAAGATGCGCGCGTCAACGTCGCGAATTGGTTCCCTGCCGCAGGCCGCACGGCTGCGCTGCACTCCACGCGTGCTGTTCATGCTGTTTCCGCTACTGCTGGCCGCCGGGCTCACCGGCCAGCCGCTTGGGAGCCGGAGTGAGCTGCCGCCCGGCGCCGCACGGTGGGTCGAGCGGACGCTCAGCGGCATGACCCTCGAGCAAAAGCTCGGTCAGCTGGTGATGGTGCACTACTACGGGGGGTTCACGCACACGGAAAGCGAAGCCTACCGTGAACTGCTCCGCCGGGTGGAAGAACAGCACGTCGGCGGCATCGTCGTGGCCACGCGACCCGGTGCGATGGGGACGGAATTGAGCCAAGTCTATCCGACCGCGATGCTGACGAACCAGCTTCAGCGCCGCGCGAGAATTCCGCTGCTCGTGGCCGCCGATTTCGAGCGCGGCACGGCCATGCGGATTGCCGAGGGCACTTCGTTTCCCTATGCGATGGGCGTGGCTGCGGCGGGCAATCCCCAGGACGCGTACGAAATGGCGCGCATCACCGCGCTCGAGGCTCGCGCTGTGGGCGTGCACTGGAATTTCGCTCCCGTGGCCGACGTCAACGTGAACGCGCAGAACCCCATCATCAATACGCGTGCGTTCGGCGAAGACCCGCAGCGCGTTGCTGAATTTGTTGCCGCATTCATTCGCGGCAGCGAGGAAAACGGTGTGCTTTCCACCGCCAAACATTTCCCCGGCCACGGCGACACCAACGAAGATTCGCACCTCGGCCTGCCCAACATCCCGGGTGACCGCGCGCGGCTTGACCGCGTCGAGCTGGTCCCCTTTCGCGCAGCGATCGCCGCCGGTGTGAGTAGCATCATGACCGCGCATCTTGCGGTGCCGGCGCTCGAACCGGAAAAGGACTTGCCTGCGACGATGTCCCGGCGCATCCTGACCAGCCTGCTGCGCGGCGAGCTCGGCTTCGAGGGACTGATCGTTACCGACGCGCTTTCGATGGCCGGCGTCACCGCGCTTTACTCGCCGGGCGAAGCGGCAGTGCGCTCAATGGAAGCCGGCGCCGATGTGCTGCTGGTGCCGCCGGTGCCGGATGCGGCGCTGCTTGCGCTGCGCCGGGCGGTCGAACAGGGCCGGCTGAGCGAAGCTCGCATTGACTCATCCGTGCGCCGCATTCTCACGGCCAAAGCGCGGCTGGGCCTGCACCGGCAGCGCGAAGTGGACTTGGAAAAGCTGAACGAAGTTTTCGGCCGGCCGGAGTTCCGTGCCACAGCACAGGACATTGCCGACCGAGGCATCACGCTGCTGCGCGATCAGCAGAAACTGCTGCCGCTCGATGCCACCCGGCCGCTGCGCGTCCTGCTGGTAGCGATTGCCGGCGACCCGGACCCGCTGCCCGGCAGCAGGCTCGAGCAGGAAATCCGCTGGCGCGTGGACAGCCTGCAGGTGGTTCGCGCCGACACGCGCTGGGTGAGCGTCGAGAACGTGAAGCTGCCGCCCGCTGCGAGCTACGACGTGGCCGTCGCCGCGTTGTTTGTCCGCCTGGCCGACCGCAAAGGCCACGTCAGCCTGCCGCACGAGCAGGTGGCGTTCGTGAATCAGTTGCTGGCGACGGGCAAGCCGGTAGTCGTCGCGGCGTTCGGCAGCCCGTACGTGATTGAACGCTTTCCGGATGCGAAGACGTGGGTCGCGGCATTTTCGACACACGGCATCGCGCAGGCCGCTGTCGGCCGGGCACTGTTCGGTCAGGTGGCCATTGCCGGCAAGCTGCCGGTCACCGTGCCCGGCGTGGCGCGGTCCGGCGAAGGCATCGAGCTGGCTGCAAACCCCATGACCTTGCGACCGGCCCCGGCCGAGATGGAAGCGGAGCTGGCCCCGGTTTTCGCACAGGTCGAAAAAGTTGTAGCCGGCGGGCTCGCCTCCGGCGCGGCTGTCGCCATCGGGCATCGCAACTGGCTCTCTGTCCGCGGATTTGGGCGGGAGAACTTTTCCTGCGACGCCAGGGCGGTTACGCCATCGCTTTCGCTGCGGGTTGATTCGCTGGCGCGGCCTCTACTAGCAGGCCTGCCCATCATGATTCTTATTGAACAGGGCCACGTGCAGCTCGATGCGCCGGCGGCTCGCTATCTGCCGGAATTGAACAGCGGTCCTCAGCACGAGTGGCGCAGCCGTATCACTATTCGCCACCTTCTGCAGGGCAGCTCCGGACTTCCGGCCACAGTGCAAATTCCTTCCGGGGACGATGGAGAACTCACCTCGGGAGAGGTTGTGTCTGCGGCTGCCAGTGCCCCATTGCTATTCGAGCCCGGGACACAGGCGAACTTCTCATTTCTGGAAACCGTGCTTCTGCACGAGATCGAATGGCGGGTGACGGGCAAATTGCCGCCCAAGAGCACAATGGCTGGAATACTGTCGGATTCGCCCGGGACGCAATCCTGTGAGGGAACTTTCATCTCCGCGGACCGGTGGCGGGCAAGTTCTCCGATGCCGGTCAGGGCCGGAAATTATGAACTCTACTGCACCGCGAACGACTTGAGCATTCTCGCGCAGCTAATGCTGAATGGCGGCATCTACGGACACAAGCGGATTTTGAAGCGCAGCACGGTGGAACTGTTCACGGCACGGCAGCGCGTGGGCGCTAGCGTCTGCGCGCTGGGGTGGGAGGTGGCGCCGTGGAGCGGCGGGCCGCTCTCTCGCCGCGCCTACGGTTACGACGATGAACGCGGCGCATCACTCTGGATTGATCCCGAAAAAGAGCTGTTCATCATCTTCCTGCCCGCTGAGGTTCAGCCCGGCGCGGAAGAAACACTCCGTGCGCTGCGCCAGGAGCTGCACATGGCGGCCGTGGCGTCGCTTGGCCTCGCCTCTTCGAGCCGCTGACCGCGGATGGAAACAGTGGCAGGCGGAGGAGGTCGCGGCTCCAGTTGCAATCCAAGAGCTGCCAATTCAATCAGTTGCCGGGCTTCGGCCCCTGGCAGCTTTTCCCCGGGCCTCTTTCAGCAGTCTGCTGGCCCCTGTGGCCTTGGCCAACAGAAGTTTCTCATGCGCCACGCTGAGCGCAAATGGCGCCGCGCTGGGAATGAGGTGCGGGTCTATAATGCGGTTCCGCACGGCGAAGCGGCCACGAGGCGCAGGTGGGTAAAAAGACCGACGCCATTCCAGTCACCGAACGGCGGAACTTGCGCACGCGGGGTCTCGACCGGCTGCCGACGCGCGATCTGCTTTCCCTGATCAGCCGCGAAGACGCCCGCGTGGTGCCTGCCGTCGCACGCGAGATTCCGAATATCGCGCGTGCCGTGGACGCGATTGCCGCGGCGCTCGCCAGCGGCGGGCGGCTCGTTTATGTCGGCGCAGGAACGAGCGGCCGGCTGGCTGCGCTCGACGCTGCGGAATGCCCGCCCACGTTCGGCGTTTCACCAAACCTTGTGCAGGCGGTAATCGCCGGCGGCACGGCCGCAATGGCGCGCGCCATCGAAGCCGCAGAAGATTCCGCCACGCGGGGCGCGCGCGACCTGAAGAAGAAAGAGATCACCCCGCGCGACGTCGTCGTGGGACTCTCCGCCAGCGGCACTACGCCGTATGTGCTCGGGGCGCTGCGCCTGGCAAAACGCCGGAAGGCGACGACCATAGCCGTGACGTGCAATCCACGGTCGCCGCTGGCACGCCGCGCGGACATCGTCATCGCCTTGCAGGTGGGTGCAGAGGTGATTGCCGGCTCGACGCGCATGAAGGCTGGCACGGCACAGAAGCTGGTGCTGAACATGCTCAGCACCGGGACCATGGTGCGTCTCGGGCACGTGTACGACAACTGGATGATTAACGTGGCGCTCGCCAACCGCAAACTCCGGGGACGGGCGTTGCGGATCTTGCAGCAGGCCACTGGCGCAACCGTAGCTCAGGCGACACGCGCACTGCGGCAGGCCGCACGCGCCCGCCGCCCGGGCCGGGAGCAGCGGCAGCGCTTGGGCAGAAGCAGAAGTGTGGCACAGTCCGAAATCTCAGATCTGAGATTCCAGCGGGACGCGCTGCGCGTGGCACTCATCATGCTGAAGAGGAACGTGGGCGCCGCAGAAGCCCGGCAGCGGCTGCGCGCCGCGGGGGGCGACCTGCGCACCGCATTGGGTGAATCGGGGCCGAGGCATCGGCCGGTTCCTTGAACTGACGGGTGCCGGATGTCCGAGTCTCGATGGTCCGAGTACCGAATGGCGGAGTGGACGGAAACGCGAATCAGGAAAGAAAGTCCGCTAAAATTCGGACAGAGATTGGAGCCGCATGGATAAATTCCTAATCCGCGGCGGAGCACGACTGGAGGGCGAAATCACCATCAGCGGGGCGAAGAATGCCGCCCTGCCGGCGATGGCTGCGGCGCTGCTGACGGCTGAACCGGTGCAGCTCGAAAATGTGCCGCGCGTGCGCGACATCATCACCATGGGCAAGCTGCTGGCGCACATGGCTGCGCGCGTGGAAGCGCCTGAGCTGCCGCCCAACGAAGTAACCATCCGCGCCGAATCCGTTTCGCACACCGAAGCACCCTACGAACTGGTGAAGACGATGCGTGCATCGGTGTTGACGCTGGGGCCTTTGGTGGCGCGCTTCGGCTACGCGCGCGTTTCCCTGCCGGGCGGCTGCGCCATCGGCGCACGGCCGATTGACTTGCACCTGAAGGCACTGGAGAAGATGGGCGCACAGATTCGTACCGAACACGGATACGTCGAGGCCCGGGCACCGAACAGCGGCCAGCTGCGCGGCGAGCACATTCTGTTCGACAAGATCACCGTGACCGGGACGGAAAACATCCTGATGGCCGCCACGCTGGCCGAAGGCGAAACGCGGATCGAAAACGCGGCGCGCGAGCCGGAAGTGGCCGACCTGGCCGCGCTGCTCACCAAGATGGGCGCGCAGATCGAAGGCGCGGGAACCAGCGAAATCCGGGTGCGGGGGGTCACCGAGTTGCACGCGGCGCGCCACACGATTATCCCCGACCGCATCGAGGCAGGCACGTTTCTCGTCGCCGGCGCACTTACCGGCGGCGACCTGAAACTGACGCACTGCGAGCCGGCGCACCTGGCCGCGGTGATCGAAAAGCTGTGCGAGACCGGCGCCGACGTCCGTAGCGAAAGCCAGCACTGCCTGCGCGTGCGCGGTGGCGGCAAGCTACGTGCCTGCGACTTGAAGACCGAGGAATACCCGGGCTTCCCCACGGACATGCAGGCGCAGTACATGGTGCTGGCCACGCAGGCCGACGGCAGTTCCATCATTACCGAGACGATTTTTGAGAACCGTTTTCTGCACGCCCTCGAGCTGGTCCGCATGGGCGCGAACATCGCCATCGAAGGCCGGCAGGCGGTGGTGCGCGGGCCGACACCGCTGGGAGGCGCGAAAGTGATTGCTTCGGATCTGCGCGCGAGCGCATCGCTGGTGCTTGCCGGTCTGATCGCCTCCGGTGAAACGCTGGTGGATCGCGTCTACCACCTGGACCGCGGCTACGAGCGGCTGGCGGAAAAACTTTGCGCGGTGGGTGCGCACATTCGCCGCGTCCGCTGATTACACTGCGTGCCGTCGCAGCCAGTTCCCAGGCTTCCCCCTTGCCGCATGGCGGCGCGGGTCGAAGTCCTTTGCCAGAGCAGCGGCAGCCGCGCTGGGTGTGGGAAAGAAATCGTTGACAAGTACACTGCATTCTGTATACAGTGCGGGAAATTAACGGGGTGCTGTCCTGGCGGGGGCGAACCCAGCATCGAAACTGCTGCTGAAGCCGATCGCACGCAAATCGCTGAGCGAGGATGTTTACCGCGTCCTGCGCACCTTGATCATTCAGGGGCGCCTGGAGCCCGGCAGCCGCATCGTAGAAGGCCGCGTGGGCTCGGTTCTGGGCGTCAGCCGGACGCCGGTGCGTGAAGCGCTTCAGCGGCTGGAATACGACGGCCTGCTCGATAACCGTCCGGGCCATTCCCCTCGCGTGACCCATCTGACCCTAGAGGACATTGACGAAATCTATCCTCTGATCGGGGTGCTGGAGGGCTTAGCCGCACGGCTGGCCGCTCCGCGGCTGACGGACCGCGACCTGGACCGCATGGAAGAACTGACCAACCAGATGAGCCGGCATCAGCGGCGCGGCGAAATTGACAAGCTGCTGCGAGCGGACACCGAGTTTCATGCCGTACTCCACGAGCGCTCGCAGAACGAGCGGCTCAAGAAAATTGTGGCTGAGCTGCGCGGGCAGATGGAGCGCTTCGAGTACTTCTATTTCTCTACGCCGAAGTCCTTACGCGTGTCCGTAAAGCGGCACCGGCACCTGGTCCAAGTGCTGCGGCGGCGCAATGCCAGCGACGCGCAAAAGACGCTGCTCCGCCAATGGGAGCTGGGCCGGCGGGGACTGGTGGAGGTCATTCGCAAAAAGACGGCAATCCTGGAAGCGCCCGCCGGCGACAAGCTGGCTGAGGCGCTGCGCGACCGTCCTGGCCCGGCCCGCGCAAGCAGCCCGCGGAGTTCGGTTCGTCCGGCCGGGGTGGAAGAGATTCTCACGTTCCAAAGCACAAGAAGCAAAAAGCAACAGTTTATTAACCACGGAGGGGTGCAATGACACGGAAAGTATTGGGCGTGTTTGTGCTACTGCTGATGCTTGGCGGTGCTACGGCGGCGCAAGAACTGGCCGGGCAGATTACTGGCACCGTCACCGATCAGCAGGACGCCGTCGTGAGCGGAGCCAGAGTCACTGCGGTTCACGTAGCGACCAACATTACCTACCGCGCGACGACGTCCGATCTCGGCCGGTTCATCATCCCCAAGGTGCGCATCGGCATCTACCGAGTGATCGTCGAGGTCGAAGGGTTCAAGCGCGCGGTGATCGAGGGCGTCGAAGTGCAGGTCGGGAGCACTGCCGACGTCAACGTGACGCTCGAACTCGGAGACATCCAAGATGAAGTCACGGTCACTGCCAGCACCGCGCAGGAGATCATCAACACGGTCAGCGCGGAACTGGGTGGCGTGGTGGACCAGCGTGAGGTGCTGCAACTGCCCTTGAACGGCCGCAACGCCGTCGAACTGGCCATCCTGCAGCCCGGCGTCCTCTATGAGACCGACCAGGATGGTGCAGGCAACAAATTCTTTGTCCACGGCCAGCGGCACCGGGCCACGAATTTCACGCTCGACGGCGTGGACACGCAGGACAACCTGAACCGCGCCTCGTCGGTGATTGTCAACCAGCCGCTGCTGGCCATGACCGCCGAAAACGTGGAGGAGTTCAAGGTTGTCACCGGAATCAGTTCAGCGGAATACGCCCGCGGTGGTTCGCAGGTCAGCGCGGTGACGCGCTCCGGCGGAAACGAATTCCACGGGTCACTGTTCTGGTTCCATCGCAACGACGCGTTCAGCGCCAACAACTGGTTCAACAACCGCGTGGGTGAAGAAGTCCCGAAACGCATCCGGAACCAGTTTGGCGGGCGCATCGGCGGACCCATCTGGAAGGACAAGCTGTTTTTCTTTTTCGGCTACCAGCAGACCCGCGACATCCGGGGCATCCCGGTGCTCCGCACCGTCTATACGGCAGAAGCCAAGCAGGGCATCTTCCGCTATCTGGACAACCTGACAACCACGCCGGAAAACGTGGCTGCAAATCCGGGCCTGATTCGCAGCGTGAATCTGCTGGAGTGCGGCGCAAACGTACAGGCCAAGCTCGGGCGGGATTGCGTGGATAGCCGCTTTGGAGGCTCGATGCCTTTCACCACGGTGGACTCCTTCATCGTGGGAGAAATCTTGGACAAAATGCCGCTGCCGAATAACTTTGAAGTCGGCGACGGACTGAACACCGGAGGCTTCCGGTTTAACGCTAAGACAGGAACCTTCGAACACCTGCCGGCGTTCCGGCTGGACTACCGCATCAACGACAACCACCTGTTCTACGGCACGGTGCATTACACCGACCGGAACATTGACGGCGACTTCATCAACGGCCGTGAAACCATCTTCCCGGCGTTCGGTCCCGCGGGGCGGCGGCTCACGCACACCCGCGCTTTCACCGGGGCGCTGGCTTCGACCTTTGGCGCCACCAAGGTCAACGAGCTGCGCGTGGGCTGGGCGGGCGGTGAGAACGCTTTTGACCACATCCAGCCGGCTGACACTCTGTTCCAGCTCGACCTGAACGATGTAACCGACCCCTACACCCTCGGCGGAGACAACGCCCGCGACAACGTCAACTTCAGCGTTCGCGACGTGTTCAGCTGGATTCGCGGCTCGATGCAGTGGAAGTTTGGCGGCGAATTCCGCCACCGCCAAGTAGAGAACGTCAGCTTCTTTGAAACCGATCCCTTCGGTGAGATTGACTTCGGCCGGGGCGACAACCCGCCCGGTTTCAGCGAAACGAACTTGCGAGCGATGTCCACCGGCGGCCCGGTGAGCGACATCGAGACAGTGGACTTCAACAATGCGCAAGACCAGATCAACAACCTGGTCGGTGCCATCGGCCAGGTGGAAATGACTTACAACATCACTTCGCTCGAATCCGGCTTTGTGCTCGGCGCGCCCGACCGACGCAAGTACCGCAACGAGGAAGTGGACCTGTTCGTTCAGAACAACTGGAACGTGCTCCGCAACCTGACTTTGAATCTCGGGCTGCGCTGGGAGTACTCAACCGTGCCGGTCGAGACGCGAGGACTTTCGCTGGTTCCCGATGGCGGAGCCGACGCGGTGTTCGCCATCTCGGGGCCCCAGGGATTTTTCAATCCGGGTACATTTTCCGGGACGCCCTGCCCGCAACTGGCCTCCATCCCTGTGGTCGGGGAGCCGACCGCGACACAGGCTCTGGACCTAATTCTGAGCTGTGCCGTGCCCAACGTTCCCGGAGGTGCGAACAACGGCCGGCCGTTCTATGACGACGACTTCAATGACTTTGGCCCGGTGGTCGGCTTCGCGTGGGATCCCTTCAGTGACGGCAAGACGTCTATCCGCGGTGGCTACCGGCTGAGCTACATGAGGGAAGTGTTCAGCGTGATTGATGGCAACCTGGACGACAACGAAGGGCTGTCCGTTAACCAGGATTGTGAGCCGGTCAACCTGGGAAACTGCTCGACGAACCACGCGTTCCTGCGCGACGTCATCAGCTCCGGTACTCCTGCCATTTCTCCAGCGCCTCCGTTCGTACTTCCGGTCGTCCGGACGTTTCTAAACGATTCAGCGCAGGACTTCCGCACCTACGACGAAGACCTGAAGACCGCCTACTACCACGAGTGGACTTTCGGCATTCAGCGCGAGCTGTTGCGCAACTGGGCGGTAGAGATCCGCTACGTTGGGAATAAGGGCGTGAACTTGTGGCGGGTTGCCGATTTCAACGAGTACAACCTGTTCGCCCGGGACCCGAACACCGGGATGAACTTCCTCGAAGCGTTCATCATCGCCCAGCGCAACCTGGCCTGCAACCGGGCCAACGGCGCTGGGGACCGTTTTGACGACCTGGGATTTCCGTGCAACTTTGCCAATCCGCTGATGGACGTGCTGTTTGCAGGCGACCCCCTCCGGCTGTATGCGCAGACCAGCGGCTTCATTGACGCGCTGGAGTTCAATGAGACGGGCGAGTTTCTTGACGAACTGCTCATGGACCGCAGCTCCCGTACCTCCACGAGCCAGTCCACCGGCACTCGCTTTGTGGGAGGCTCGTTCTGGGGCGCCGTGCTCCGCGGCCAGTTGCCTGCGAACTTTTTCAACGCCAATCCATTCCTGGCCAGCTCGCGGCGCATGGTCAGTGACGGCTTTTCCACCTACCATGGGCTTGAAGTCGAGGTCCGGCGGCGGCCAGTCGGCGGGCTGCTGGTGGAAGCCAGCTACACCTTCAACCGCGCCATCTCTGATTTCGACGGCGATGAGAACACGCTGGTTAACGACACGCGGCCCAGCTCAGTCATCAACCCGCGTTACACCAGCGGCGACTTCATGCCGCGACACCTCATCAAGGGCACCTACATCTACGAATTGCCCTTTGGCCGCGGCCGGCGCTTCCCGATCGAAAACACATTCCTCGACAAGATTTTCGGAGGCTGGGATTTCGGCGGGATCATCAACTGGCGCAGTGGGCGCCCATTCTCGATACTTTCCGGGAACGGGACATTCCACCGCACTGCAATCTCGGCGAATAACACGGTCAACCTGACCCAGGGTCTGAACATCAGCCAACTGCGCAAACTCGGTGGCCGGCAGTCGGATGCTCAGGGCATCTTTTGGTTCGACCCTTGCCTTTCGGCCGTGAACCAGGCCACCTGCATCAACCCGAACACGCCACAGGGGCTGTTCACCGTGCCGAACCCGGGCCAGCTCGGCAAACTGATGCAGACGCCGTTCTTCGGCCCGCAGCGCTTTGTTTTCGACTTCAACCTCACAAAGGTGACGCAGATCACCGAACAGTACTCGCTCGAGTTCCGGTGGGAAGTCTTCAACGCCTTCAACAACCCGAATTTCGGCCTTCCCGACAACAACATCTTCAGCCGTAGCTTCGGCCAGATTTTCAGCACGACGACGGAGCCGCGCCTGATGCAGTTCGCGCTGAAGGTCAACTTCTAACCCCGCGACCGGGAGTCTGCGGCGGTCCACATCCGCCGACGCCCCCGGCCCTCAAAAGCGACGGGGAGGCGGCTCTGGCCGCCTCCCCGTTGCTTATTCCGCTGCCCAGGCGTGGCCCTTCCGGACCAGCCGGTGACAATCTGGCTTACCGGGATTCGTGCTCCCGCTGCGGGCCGTGCGGACGCCGCGGGGGGCCGCCGCCTTCGCGCCGCTGCTTTTCGCGCTGCTCGCGCAGGATGGCTTTGCGGGACAGGCGGATCTTGTTGCCTTCGATGGACAGTACTTTCACCAGCACCTGATCGCCGAGCTTCAGTTCATCACGCACGTCGCGGATGCGCTGCTCGGAGATTTCGCTGATGTGCAGCAGGCCGTCGGTGCCCGGGAACAACTCGACGAAAGCGCCGAAGTCGGCCAGCCGGACCACTTTGCCCAGGTAGGTCTTGCCGACCTCGGCCGAAGCGGTCACCTCGCGGATCATCTGCACGGCCTGGTCGGCCGACTCGCCGTTCTGCGCGAAGACGTGCACGCGGCCGTCGTCCATGACGTCAATCTTGACGCCGGTGGCGTCAATGATGGAGCGGATTTTTTTGCCGCCCGGGCCGATCAGGTCGCGGATTTTGTCGGTGGGGATGGTCAGGACGTAAAGCCGCGGGGCGTAGGAGGAAATCGAAGCGCGCGGCTCGCGGATGGTCTGATCCATGATGTCGAGCAGCTCGAGGCGCGCCCGGCGGGCCTGCTCGAGCGCCTCGCGCATCATCGCCGTGCTGATGCCCGAGACTTTGATATCCATCTGCAGCGCGGTAATGCCCTGGCGCGTGCCGGCCACCTTAAAGTCCATGTCGCCGTAGTGGTCTTCGGCGCCGGCAATGTCGGTCAGGATGGCATATTTGTCGCCTTCGGTGACCAGCCCCATGGCGATGCCCGCGCAAGCCGCGCGGATGGGCACGCCGGCGTCCATCAGCGCCAGCGAGCCCCCGCACACCGTGGCCATCGAAGATGACCCGTTCGATTCCAGGATGTCGCTCACGATGCGGATGGCGTAAGGGAAATCCGCTTCCGGCGGCAGCAGGTTCACCAGCGCGCGTTCGGCCAGGGCGCCGTGGCCGATTTCGCGCCGGCCCGGCCCGCGCAGGAATTTCACTTCGCCCACGCTGAACGGCGGGAAGTTGTAGTGCAGCATGAAGCGCTTGAAGGCTTCTTCCTCGAACAGCAGGTCGAGCCGCTGCATATCTTCGCGGGTGCCCAGGGTCACGGTGGCCAGGGCCTGCGTCTCCCCGCGGGTGAACAGCGCCGAGCCGTGCACCCGCGGCAGCATTCCCACTTCGCAGGCGACCGGGCGAATCTGATCGAACGCGCGGGCATCGGGCCGGCGGCGGTGAATCAGCATGTCGTCGCGGAAGTAGCGCTCGCGCAGCCGCTCAAACGCACGCACGGCCAGCTTGCGTCTGTCCTCGTCGTCTTCGGGAATGGCTTCGACGATTTCTTTTTTGATGGCATCCACGCGTCTGTAGCTTTCGCGCTTCGGATACCTGGCGGTGTCGAGCGCGTCGTGCAGCCGCTCGCCATACTGCGCCTCGATTTGTTTGTACAGCTCTTCGTCGAACGGCACGGGCGGCGCTTCGACCTTCTGGGGATTCACCATCTGGTGCAGGTCGCGAATCGCGCCGATGATTTTGCGGATTTCGCGGTGGCCGAACTCGAGCGCTTCGACGACTTGTTCTTCGGAAACCTCCAGCGCGCCGGCTTCGACCATTACGATGGCGTCTTCACTGCCGGCCACGACGATGTTCAGCGCGCTGGTCTTCTGCTCGGCCACGGTGGGATTGGCCACCAAGCTGCCGCCCAGCAGTCCCACGCGCACCGCGGCCACCGGCGCGGTAAACGGTATCGGCGAGCAGAACAGCGCCGCCGAGGCGCCCGTGACGGCGATGACGTCGGGGTCATTCTCGCTGTCGGCCGAAAGCACCATGGCGATGACCTGCGTCTCGTTCCGCCAGCCCTCGGGAAACAGCGGACGCAGCGGCCGGTCGGTCAGCCGGCTGACCAGCACTTCGCGCTCCGACGGCCGCCCTTCGCGCTTGAAAAATCCGCCGGGGATTTTCCCCGCCGAATAGGTGTACTCGCGATAGTCCACCGTGAGCGGCAGAAAATCGCGCCCTGGCACCGGCTCCGGCGCCATGCAGGCCGTGACCAACACCACCGTGTCTCCATAGCGGGCCAGCACGGCGCCGTCAGCCTGCTTGGCCACTTTCCCCGTTTCAAAAGTTAGCTTCCTTCCGCCTACTTCCACTTCCACCTGATGATGCGACATGTTGTGAATTCCTCGACTCCGGATCTGAAAGCAGATCTCAAATTTGAGATACAATCAGCGCGGAAGAGAAGGCGGGCCGAGCAGGAGCGGGCGTCCAATCGTAAAAGTCACAAAAAAGGCGACCCGGCAGCTCCGCCCCGAGGAACCGCAGGTCGCCACACGACCGGCATTTTCCTTCGTATTTGTGCGACTTTGACAGCCAGGCAGCTTGCGGCCTGAGCGCTACTTGCGCAGGCTAAGTCGTTCGACAATCTCGCGATACCGATCCGGGTCACGACGATTCAGGTAGTCCAGCAGCCGCCGCCGCTTGTTGACCATCATGATCAGGCCGCGGCGCGATGCGTGGTCCTTGACGTGCGTCTTGAGGTGTGAGGTCAGGTAATTGATCCGTTCGCTCAGGAGCGCAATTTGCACTTCCGGCGATCCGGTGTCTTTGCTGTGTTGACGGTATTGCTCAATCAACGCTGACTTCGCTTCGCTCAATTCGCCTCCCCCTCTCTCGTCGCACCCTGCTCAACGCTGTTCGTCTTCTCTTCGACACGAAGATGCTAGCACACCCCGCCGCCACTGTAAAGAATTTGCAAAAATTTCGCCGCGGCCTCCTGCAGGGTCGAAGTTTAGCGCGACCGTTTTGGCCCCCCGCTGCGACATGAACGCCGCCCTGCGACAAGCAAGATCTGCCGAGCTAACGGTGGCGGCTGGACAGCCGTGTTGTCGCGCCGTGCCTCAGGCCGGTAGATGCACGCCCCATCTGCCTACTTCAAGGAGGGCGCTACAGAATCGTCTCGGGGCAGTGCCGCGGGCGGGGATTCAGGCCTTCTCTCCGATCAGCGAGAGGAATTCTTCGCGTGTCTGGTGGCTGCTGCGAACCTAAGCTTTTGCTCCGTGGCGGGCCAAGATTTCGGTCAAGATTCCGGGAATTTCAAAGACGGCGCGATTCTCAAGGGCGGCCGCATTGGCACGGAAGCGGGCGAGCGTGCCCGGCTCGAGCAATGCGGCAACGGCCTTCACGAGTTCGCGGCTGCGAAAGCTGCGCACGACCATCCCAACCTGCTTCTCCTGCACGAATTCCGTGTTGTAGCGCTCCTGCGGCAGCGTCCATGCGTTGCGTTCGACAATCACCGGCAGTCTCATGTGAAGTGCTTCCGCGACACTCCCCGGGCCTGGTTTGCCGATGAAAAAATCCGAAAGGTGCATGTAATAGGGCACCTCACGGGTGAAACCTTCGACGAACACCGGCATGCGCCAGGTGCAGCGGTGAAGCGCAGCCGCCAACTGGTCGTTGCGCCCGCAAACCAGGATCAACTGCAAGTCGAGCCCGCTGCGCGCGAGACGCTTAGCGATCGACTTCATCACCCACGCTCCCTGCCCTCCAAACAGCACCAACCCGGTCGGTTTTGCCGCATCCAGGCCGAGTTTGCGGCGTTCCACGGCGCGGTCTGCGAGGATCGGTTCATAAAATCGCGGGTGAAGGATCATGCCGGAGGTCCGAAAAATCTGCTCCTCGCGATGGCCCATCTCCCGCGCCTGCCGCGCGGCGCGCTCGCTGCCGCAGATAACGTATTCCTCCTGCGGCTCCAGCCAGAAGTTGGGCGGGTAGTCGGCGAAATCGGTCAGCAAGACGACAAACGGAGCGGCGGGACAGGCCTGCGCCAGCGCCTGACGCAGGTACCGGTTGAAATTCGGAACCAGCGAGACAACCATCGCCGGCTGCGTCCGGCTCCAGTGCCGCGCCATTTCACAGACTATTTGCCTGCGAAAGCGGCGGATAATCCAGTGCATCACCGGCAGCAGTTCGGCCGAACCGAGAGTCCACCCGCTGCGGAGCAGCAGGTTGTACCAGTCCTGCATGCACCGGCCGGTGAGTTTCCGGAACACGTCAATGGGGTCGAGCACCTCCTGCAAGTTCACCAGGCGCACCGTCCCGGGCCGCTGCTGCTTTTCGCAGATTGATTTCAGGGCAGTAGCTGAGGCGCGGTGCCCTCCGCCGGCATCAAAAAAGAGAAAGTCAACGTCAGTCATTGCCAGCGCGCTGCGCAGTTCATATTTGTTGGTCGCTCCCGCGGCGTGACGGCATGCATGCCGGGGGCCAATCGGTAGTGTGCCATAACCCGGTGTGCCGAAAGCGGCATATCTTTCTGTTTATCAACGTATTGCATGCCCTTCATGTGCCTGTAATACAGCCTTTTTAGACTCGAAGCGTGAAATGTGACCTGCATGTGCACACGCTGCATTCGGGGATGTGCTCGCTACCGGTGCTCGGCCGGTTCTGCCGCGAAAGCTACACTGACCCGCTGGCACTCTACGCGCGCTTGAAGCATCTCGGCATGGATCTGGTGACGGTGACCGACCACGATTCATTGGAAGCGGCGGAGACCCTGCGTCGCTTCCCGGACTTTTTTGCCAGCGAAGAAGTTACCTGCCGGCTGCCGAGCGGCACCGAAATGCACATCGGCGTTTACGACATCACCGATCGGCAACACATTAACTTGCAGCAGCGACGCAACGACCTGCCGCGCCTGCTCGCCTACCTGAGCGAACAACGGCTATTCTTCAGCGTGAATCACCTTTTCTCTGCCCTTACCGGAAGGCGCGCACTCGAGGACTTTGACTGGGTTGAAGAGTTTTTCCCGGCCGTTGAAACCCGCAATGCACAGTTGCCCGGCCGCAACAACCGGTGGGCGGCGCGGCTGGCCCGCGCGTTGGGGAAAGTCGCGGTCGCTGGCAGTGACGCCCACACACTGCTTTCCGCGGGAACCGCCTGGACGGAGGTGCCCGGGGCGCACGACAAAGAAGAGTTTCTTACCGGCCTGCGGCTGGGCTGGTCCCGTACCCGCGGGGAATCAGGCGGCTACTGGAAGCTGACACGCGACATTTCCCTGATTGCCAGCGGGATGCTGCGCGAGCGCACGCTCACGGTCGTGCTGTTGCCGCTGGCGCCGTTGGTGCCGCTGGTGACCTTGGGTAACTATCTGGCTGAAGCTATGTTTGTGCGATACTGGACGCGCCAACTGGCAAATTCCCGCCATTACCTGAACACGCGACCGCGGCCGACGCCCGAATGGCGCGCCATCCGTCTATTTGAAGAGGTGCAGGCGTGACTGTGGCGCGGCTAGTGTGGGGTCTTATTGAATCACGGGATTACCACCTGATGCGCCGTATCCATCGATGGCAGGCGCCGAGGTGGTTCCGGATCTGGATGATTGCCGCCACGCGCTGTGGTGACGGCTGGCTGTGGTACGCGCTGGCACCACTTGTGTTGCTGTTCGGGGGCGAAATGCGCTATGTGGCAGTAGCTTCCGCTGGGCTGGCTGGACTCACTGGCGTGGGGCTTTTCCTGGTGCTGAAACGCGTCAGCAGACGCAAGCGGCCGTGCGCTGTAGAACCGCACTGCTGGGCACGGTTGCTGCCGCCAGATCAGTTTTCGTTTCCCTCAGGTCACTCGATAACGGCGTTTGCTGTAGCCGTGCCGCTCGCGCTCTTGTATCCAACGCTCGTGGTGCCGTTGCTGTTCCTGGCCGCGAGCGTGGCTGTTTCGCGCATCGTACTGGGGATGCACTTCCTCAGCGACATCATCGCCGGATGCGCCATCGGGACAGCGCTCGGTTACGCATGTCTGCGTCTGCTGGCCTGAAACCTGACCGGTTCGCCCCGACCCAAGCAGCGACTGCGGTGCCTCAATTTTTCTTGGTGATTAGGGAGAGGAACTCTGTGCGGGTCTGCTGGTTGTCGCGGAAGGCGCCGAGCATGGCGCTGGTGACGGCCTGGGAGTGCTGCTTCTCGACCCCGCGCATCACCATGCACAAGTGCCGCGCTTCGATCACCACGCCGACGCCAATCGGGTCGAGGCGGTCCTGAATCGAATGGGCAATCTGCTGCGTGAGCCGCTCCTGAATCTGCAGCCGGCGGGCGTACAGGTTGACCAGTCGCGCGATTTTGCTGAGCCCGACCACCTTTTCGCGCGGGATGTAGGCCACGTGACATTTGCCGAAGAACGGCAGCAGGTGGTGTTCGCACAGGCTGTAGATCTCGATGTCCTTCACGACCACCATTTCGTCGTAGCAGACTTTGAACACCGCGCCGTTCAGCATCTTCTCCGGGTCCTGCTGGTAGCCGGCGGTCAGAAAGCGCAAAGCTTTCTCGACGCGCTGCGGCGTCAGGCGCAAGCCATCGCGCTGCGGATCCTCGCCCAGCAACATCAAAATTCGGCGCACCAGGTCGGCAATCGTTTCCTGGCTCTGCTCGGATTCGCTCAGCAGCAGTTCCTCTTCGCGTTTGTTCATCGGGGTCTCCCGTCGGACTCACCAGCATACTCGAAACTATTGCGCCCTGTCTCCTCCAACCGCACCCGGCAGAGCCGCGCCTGCGGGAATGATTCCAGGCGACGGAAAATTTCCATACAGAGATTTTCCGTCGTAGGCACGAGGCCGCCGGTTTCGGGCCGGAAAGCATCAATCTGCTCGTTCAAATAAACATGGTCAAAAATGTCAAGCACTTCGCGCTGCACGAAGCCATCGAGGTCGGTCAGATTGACCACCATGCCGGTCGTGGCGTCGACGGGTCCGGCCACGGTCACTTCCAGGAAATAATTATGGCCATGACCGTGCGGGTTGGCGCACTTGCCGTACAGCCGCCGGTTCTGCTCTTCGCTGAACCGGGAGCTGGCCAGCCGGTGCGACGCGGCAAACGAATACCGGCGCGTGAGTTCGAGCCTCACCGGCCGTCTCCGTAGCAGTCCACAAACAGGTCCGGCGATTCGTACAGCCGGATGCGATGCAGGCGTCCCTGCCGGATTTTCGGCTGGAGCAAGCTCCAGATAGTGGCGGCGAGGTTTTCGGTGGTCGGCTGCCGGCCGGCAAGCTCGGGCACATCGTAGTTCAGGTGGCGATGGTCGAAGCGGTCCGTCACCTCGCGTTCCAGAATCTGCTTCAACTCCGCCAGGTCGAGCACCATTCCCGTCTCCGGGTCAGGCGCACCAGCGATGGTGACTTCGAGCACGTAATTGTGGCCGTGGCCGTGCCGGTTAGCGCATTTGCCGAACACCTGCCGGTTTTCTGCTTCCGTCCAGTCCGGGTTGTAGTAGAAGTGCGCCGCTGAAAATTCAATCTTCCGCGTCAGGTAGATCATCGGGATGCGACCGGATACTCCCTTCCCTTCCAGACCACGCGGCCTTGCGCGTAGCACCGCGCTGAGTTCAGCAGCAGCGCTGCGTACAACAGCACTGCAGGCAGATAGTATACGACGCGGCTGGCCGGATAACGATTTCGCCGCAGCATCGCGCCGTAGGCTGCGTGCCGCCCCGCCAAGAACATCAGCCCGAGTACCGCAAACGCCGGATGCACAACGCTGAATGCCAGCAACGCCAGTGGCAGCCACGGCACAGCGACGGCCAGCTCGGCGGCCACCGAGCGCCGACCGAGCAGGGGCAGCAGGTTTTTCGTCCAGCCCTCCCGCATCGCGCCGAAACTGTCATACATCCGCGTGCGCACAAGTGCTGCTCCCGGCGCAAACCACAGCCGGTGCCCGGCGCGCTTGACGCGCTCGGCCAGCGCGACATCTTCCAGCACTTCCCCGCAGACCGCGGCGTGCCCGCCGGCCTGCTCGTACGCTTCGCGCCGAATCAACAGGAACTGCCCGTTGGCCGCCGCGGCAGGATGATTCGGATCGCTGACATCCTGAAACGAATACAGCTGCGCCAGCCGGCAGTAGATGAACGGAATCAGCGCTCGCTCCCACCAGGCGGGCGTGAGCTGCTCCGGTGAGTAGGAGACGAGGGCCGCACCGGATTGCCGCGCGTCTTCCAGTGCTCGTGCCGCCGCGCCCGGAAGGTGCTCGGTGTCGGCGTCGGTGAACAGCAGCCAGTTCCCTCGTGCAGCGGCCGCCCCGAGGCTTGCGGCGTAGTTTTTTCCCACCCAGCCGGCTGGCAGCGTCGCGGTTTCCAGCACGCGCAGCTTGGGAATGACTTCGGCCAGCCGCGTGAGGATTTCACCGCTGCCGTCGCCCGATTGATCATTCACCACGATGATTTCGCCGATCTCCGGCTGCGCGGCTAGGGAGCTAATCACGCGCTCGAGATTCCCTGCTTCGTTGCGCGCGGGGACAATCGCGGAAATCTGGATCCCGGAATTCATTCGGACCTTGGGCTGGGAAAGTCCGGCGGGCCCCGTGGAACGCGGCGGTGGAGCTCGCCTGCGAAACTCCAGCTACAGTATAGTATAGAAGTGAGGAGGTTTTCTTGCTGCGAAAAATCGGAAGCGGAATCGTGCTGGCTGGAGCGCTCGGGCTGATCCTGCTGTTCGCCAGCCCGAGCTACCGGCAGGGCGAGCCGACCATCGTCGGCACGCGTGCCCCGGATTTTTCGTTCACGCACGATGGCCGGCCGATGCAGCTCTCCGACCTGCGTGGCAAGGTCGTAGTGCTGAACTTCTGGGCTACCTGGTGCCCGCCCTGCGTGGATGAGATGCCTTCGCTCGAAGCGCTCCATCGGGAAATCGCTGACGAAGGCGGCACGGTGCTGGGCGTCAGCGTGGATGAAGACGCCAGAGCGTACGAAGACTTCCTCCAGCGTTTTCAGATTAGCTTTCCCAACCACCGCGACCCGGCCCGCCGGCTCGCCGCCGAATACGGCACCGCGATGTTCCCCGAAACCTACATTATTGACAAGGACGGCCGCATCGCGCGGAAAATCATCGGCGCGCAGGATTGGACCAGCGCCGAGCACCTGGCCTACATCCGGTCCCTCTTCGCGCCGAAGTGAGCCGCAGGGTGCAGGGCGTAGCAAGCAGGATGACTCTGACCGAGAACACGGCCGGAATGGCCCAGCTACTAGCCAATCATGTCGGCCGAACCTCGAGAAGCCTGTTGGAAAAGCTCAGTGGTAAGCGCGGCTGAATCGCTACACCCTGGATCTGATTTTCCTCACTCTAACCTCACTCGTAGCGGAGCGCGACGACGGGGTCCAGCCGTGCCGCGCGCAGCGCCGGCACCCAGCCGCTCCCGACGCCCACCAAGATCAGCACGGCGCTCGAAATCATCAGAATCGTCCAGGAAATCTGCAGCGTGATGTCCCCCTTGCCGGATTCGTCCTCGAACAGCGGCCCGAGCAGGGGCAACTGGCCGATGCCCAGCGCTACTGCATGCGCCAGCACCATGCCGATCACACCGCCAAAGAAAGTCAGCAGCAGGGCTTCGGCCAGGAATTGCAGCCGGATGTGCCAGCGGCGCGCGCCCAGTGCCCGGCGCAGGCCGATTTCTCGCGTGCGTTCGTCCACCGAGACAAGCATGATGTTCATCACGCCCACTCCGCCGATGCCCAGCGTCAGCGCACCGATAAACAGCAGCAGCACCTGCAAGCCGACGGTGATGCCGTCAATGATCGGCCGGAACTCTTCCCGGCCGAACATCTGGATTGCGCGCTTGTCGGTGGGCGAGAACCGCTGCCGGCGGCCGATGATTTCCCGCACCTGGCGCATTGCCGCCGCCTCGAGCTGCGGGGAAACGCTGCCGAAAACCAGCACGCTGGCGTAACGGTTGTCCCACAGGTCGCCCGCCGTGGTGTAAGGAATCCAGGCTGATTCGTCGTCGCTGCCGAAATAGTTGCTAAACTGAATCTTGCGGTCCATCACGCCGATGACGGTAAAGCGCACGCCGCTGACGCGCACGACCTCGCCCACCGCCGGACGGCCGCTGAACAGCTTCTCCTTCAGCCGGCCGCCGAGGAAAATCACACGGCGGCGCTGATTCAGGTCGTCGTAGGTGAACCAGCGGCCCTCGCCGGGGACTTCGTTGCGAAGCTCACCGTACTCGGGGTAGACGCCGCGCACAGCGGAGTTCTGGAGCCGGTCGCCGTAGGTCACCGGCACCCAGCGCACCGTCTCCAGGCTGGCGGAGCGCACCAGGGTGGCTTCGTGAAGGATGGCTTCGAGGTCGGCTTTTTCGAAGCGGATGCGCCGCCCGGCGCGTTCGCCTCCGGCCTGCTCGCTGGTCTGTCCCGGCCAGCAGATAACGGCGCTTTTGCCGAAAGCCTCAAAGGCGCGCACCAGCACGCCGCGGAAGCCGCTGCCATAGGCCAGCAGCACGGTCACCGCCACGATACCCCAGACAATGCCGAGCATGGTCAGCGCGCTGCGCAGCGGATTCCGCCGCAGCGCATCCCAAGACTGTTTCAGTATTTCGGCGAACATGCCATATCCATCTGCAATCAGCCACCGGCTTCGTAGCGCAGCGCTTCGATAGGATCCACCGAGGCGGCCCGCCTTGCCGGATAAAGCGCCGAAAGAACCGCAACGGTTCCCAGCAGGGCGAAGGCCAGCAGGCCGGATTCGATCGTCGGCAGCAGGCCGGCAAAGTAGGACTGCGGAGAAGGGTTCTGAAACACCGTGGCATTGACCAGCATGCACAGCCCGTAGGCGAAGCCCAGCCCGAGCCCGCCGCTGAGGAAGACGACAATCATCGTCTCGGCGAAAAATTGGCTCACGATGGCGCGGCGGCTGGCACCGACGGCTTTGCGCACGCCAATCTCCCGCGTCCGCTCGCGCACAGCCACCAGCATGATGTTCATCACGCCAATGCCACCTAGAAACAGCGTGGTGATGCCCACCGCACCGAGGAAATATTTCATCCCGTCGGTCATCTGCCGGAACTGCTTGGCGTTTTCGACGGTGTCCCAGACGCCGGCGGCTTCTTCGTCACGCGGGTCGAAGTTGTGCATTCGGGCGAGCGCACGCCGCACCTGCCATTTGCACGCTTCGTGTTGTTCGAGCGAACGCGGCTGCAGCAGCAGGCGGTCCACTGAATCGGGCGGCCAGGGCGGACGGTTTGGGAAATCGCGCAACATGGTGGTGATGGGGATGAACACTTTCTGCACGTCCTGGCCGTCGTAGCTCGAGTCCTGGTCCTTTTCCTTCATCACGCCGATCACGGTGTAGGGAAACTCGCCAACCTGGATGGTCTGTCCCAGTGCGTGGCGGCTGGCGAACAGTTGTTTGCGCACGTCGCTGCCGAGGAACGCAACACGGCGCGCTTCGGCGACGTCGTCAGGGTTGTAGAAGCGGCCTTCGGTGATTTCCAGACTGCGAATTTCAGCGAAGGGCGGCAGCGAACCCGTCACCAGCAAAGCAGCCGAGTTGTACGCGCTGCGCACGGGGATTCCGCCTTGGCCCAGCTCCGGCAGAACGAAGCGGCAGGCAGGCGCCTGTTCGGCGACGCGCTGATCATCAGTGGCGTGCCAGATGACGCGGCGGCCGGCACGCAGCCCGCCGGCCTGCATGCTGGTGCGCCCGGCGAAAACAATCATGATGTCTTTGCCCAGCGTGGCCGCAGCGCGCTGCTGGCCGACGCGCAGACCTTCACCGGCAGCCACCATCAGCGTGATGGAAACGATGCCCCAGGCGATGCCGAACATCGTCAGCATCGTGCGCAGCTTGTGCGCCCACAGCGTGCAAAAGGTATCTGCGAACAGATCGCGGAAGTTCATCGCCCCTTCACGACCCGGAAGTTTGCTGCTGCCGGCGCACACCCACCGGCAACCGTGTTCTGTTCCCCGAAATCGAAGCCGGCTTCGCTTCGCCCAGTGCGGGCCGGGCGCGGAATCGGCCGAGCAGTTCGGCAGACCACAGCGCCAGTGATTCCCCGCTGGCAGCATTGTGCCGTGTTGCCGCATCGTTATAGGCAGCCAGAAATTCCGCCGGATCGCACATGCAGGCAATTAACCGGGAGCGGCCGAATGCATTCTCAACCACGACAGCCATCTTCCAGCCCACCGTGTACCACGGACCTTGTACGCCAAAGAAAGAGAATGCCACGTTGCGGATCTCCTCCTCAGTTTTCAGACGGCCATTCAGCACATCCAGAAAGAACTGCTCGACCTTGCGCAAGTGGGCATTGAAATTGGCAACGTCTCGGTCCCAGCGTGCGCGTTCGATGGCAGGGCTCGTCGCGTGCGGATGAACCTCCGGGCCGCCGGCCGCAGCCAGCATGGCCAGGCCTTCCCCGAACGCCCCGGCCCACTCCAACACGGTACGAACGGTTTCCGGCTGCTGTTTGAACTCCGGCGATTGGAACCAGGGCAGACAGGCGGCGCTCAAGCCGATGTGGTGCAATTCGTGCGCGACGATGTTTTCGAATTGCGCAGCCGAAAGCTCCGGATTCAGATATAGAAAAATTGCGGGATCCTTCTGCAATTCAAATACGAAGCTGTTCGGCGGCGGCTTGATGACCGGGTAGATTTTCGCACGCATCCGGGTTCCGATAGGCAGGTAGCCAACTGCTTGCCGGGCTGCGAAAGTAATGTCTGCCTGAGCCCAGTGTTGCAGCGTACGCGAAAGAGCATCGGCTCGTTTGAGCAATTCCGCCGACAACACGAACTTCTGAAAATCCGCGTCGCGGAACTCGCGCTGAACTGACGCCTCCCGTTTTTTCAGACGCTGGTATCCTTCGCTCGAAAACAGCCGCTCCCCGTCCGCAGCGGAAAGGTTTTCGCCAGGGAGTTGCATGGCCAAAATCGCGAGGACGGCATTCGCCTGGTCTGTAACTACCCGGACATCCAGTGGCAAATCGTCCTGGGCCGCCGGGGAAATCGAGGCCGGTATCGCCCAGGCGGTCAGCAGCGCGGCTGGGAGCAATAGGGAACGCTGCATCATCGGATCACTGGCGCGGCTCGAAAAATTATTGCAGGACGACCTGCTGGTTTTCGGCGAGGCCTTCGACCAGCTCGGTCTTCACACCATTCGAAATGCCGAGTTTTACCGCCACGCGGCGGCGCCCGCTCTCCGCTTTCGGGTCAGGCACCTCAAGAAACGTGTTGCGTTCACGGTCGTAGATAACGGCCGATTCGGGAACCAGGAGCACGCCTTTCCGCTCCTCGAGGATGATTTCCGCGTTGGCGGTCATGTTGGCCTTCAGTTCGCCGCCGGGATTGCGGATGGAAACGCGCACCTCGAAGGTGGTGACGTTGTCCTTCTCCACGCCCAGCGGGGAAATCTTGGTCACCTGCCCCGCGAATGCCTTGTCTTTGAAGGATTCGACGACGATGCGCGCAGGCTGGCCGATGTAAACTTTTCCGATGTCGGCTTCGTCCACTTTGCCCAGCACATAGACGTCGCTGACATCGCCGAGGGTCATCACCAGAGTGGCCTGCGAGCCGAGCACCAGAATCGAACTGACGGCGTCGCCGACTTCTACGTCGCGCGAGAGCACCAGGCCGTCCATCGGGCTGGTGATGGTGGCATTGCGCAAATCTTCCTGTGCGCGCTCGAGCGCGGCCTGCGCCTGCGCCACCTGCGCCCGTGCACGAGCGACTTCGGCGCGGCTCACGCCCAAATTGCGCAGCGCGGCCTGCTGGCGGTTCAGTCCGAGCTGGTAGTTTTTCTCGGCTTCCTCCATCGCGCTTTTGGCAATCAGGCCGTCGCCATAGAGGTCTTTGGCGCGCTCCCAACTGGACTTCAGGAACGGGAGGTCGGGGCCTTCGGCTTCCACCTGGTTGCGTTCCAGTGTGGCCAGCGCCGCTTGTTCGGCAGCCTGTGCGGCCTGAAGCTGGGCGCGGGCCTCGCGGACGCGCGCAGCCAACTCTTCGCGGTCGAGTTCGACCAGCACCTGTCCCTGCCGGACGCGGTCGCCATCATCCACGTGGATGCGCTTGACGATGCCGCTGGCTTTCGACTTTACCTCGACCTTGGCTAGCGGCTGAATCTTGCCCGTGGCCACCACGGAGCGGGCAATGTCGCCGCGCGCGATGGTCGCCAGCCGTGATGGGTCAATCGTGTTGTTCGAGCTGAGGACCGTGGAGGCACCGAAGATCGCAGCAAGCAGCAAGACCACAATCACCGCACCCCAGACAATTCGACGTCGTCCCTTATGGTGGTTTCCCATCGTCAATCCCTTTATTTTTTACCTGCAGTCGGACCGCCAAAGAATGATACGCAGGCGCCCGCCGAATGTTCCGCCGGGCGGCGGCTCGGCCGGTTGGGAAGAAGATTCCAGACCCAGGGGCGCCAATTGATTGGACGAAGAAACGGGGAAAAGGTTCGTGCCGCTGCGAAAAAGCAGAGCGTCCCGGGCCCAGCAAGGGAGCGGGACGCTCAGGCAGAGCAGGGGTTGTGGTCGAGTGCTACTGCTGCTTCGGTGGTTCCGTCTTCGATTCCGGCGGCGATTGCGACTGTGCGGCCACGGCGCCAGCCGGTTCGGTCGAATAACGGGTCAGATACGGCCGGAAAGGGGTGACTTCCAGCGGCATCTTTTCCCGCACCGAGATCAGTGCCACCGGCTTGGCGTTGAGCATGGCGACCTCGTTGCTCCAGGGGTTCAGCTTAACGCGCGAGCCAAGCGGCAGCGCGGCAATCTGGTCGAGCTTTTCCGGCTCGAGTTCCGGCGCGGCGGCCAGCAGTTCGCTGTTCAGCAGCACGCTGTTACCCAGGTGCGGGCTGATCAAGTGTTTCTGGCTCTCCGCGCGTTCCTGCAACTGCCGGAGGAACAGCCCGGCGCTGTGCAGCTTGTCTTTGTAGGGAGAGTTCTGGAGCAGTTCAATCGCCTTGGCAGCGACCTTCTCGTCGCTGGTGTGCGAGGCAAACGAAAAGCGGCGAAACACTTCTTCGCTGGGGAACAGCAGCCGGTCCACAAAGCCCCAGCGGTCGGCGTCCACGCGCGGGTCCACCACCACGTGGGCCAGCTCGTGCGCCAGAACGGCGGCGAGGCTGGCTTCGTCGGGCAACACGTCCAGCAACCCGCGGCTGATGACAATCGTGTGGCCGAAGCTGAACGATTCCAGAGTGGAAGTCAGCAGCACGCGGCATTGGATTTCCGGCTGAATATCCAGGTTGTTGGTGACCTGGAGGTTGTTCACGACCGTTTCCAGAATCTTGTCCACTTCGCCTCTCGGCGCCACCAGGCCGATGGCTTCCAGCCGGTGAACGACGTTCATCTCCGCTTCGCGCTGCCAGAGCCGCTGTGCTTGGATGGGCGAAACGTCAGGCGAAGTCTCGCTCTGGTCCACCATCGGCGCTGCGGTTTCCACGCGGATAGAGCTGAATTCGTCGGCTTGGCGCCGAGTCTTCAAGTTGTAGCCCCACAACCGCGTCTGGGCCTTGAAGCGGACGCGCAGCCACAGCGTGTCTTTTAAGTCGGATTCCGCCGTGTAGACGTAGGCCGGCACCCACACGCCCGGCGCAGCATTGACGCGCCAGCTATCAAAGTGGAAGCGGAAACCGGTGAGGGTCCGTTCCGGCGTGCGCACGCCGTTGAAGCGGACGATGGTGTAGTCCTGGTCCTCGACCCAGATCCGGCCCTTGAACCGGCCGTTCTCCTGGTTTATCGGGGTGACGTCGAAAACCAGGCATCTGATTTCGCCCAGGAACTCGCGTCGCACGAATTCGTAATTGTACTGATCGCGACCGATGCCGCGCGAGTCCACGAAGATCTTGCGCAGGAACCCACCAGGCACGTAGTCCGCGGAAAACCAGTCGCCCACAGCGCGAAACGGAGCCAACAGCATGCTGCCCCAGCCGCGCCTCTTGTTTTTCGTCATCGAGAGCAGGACGAGGCCCTGGCTCAAATCCGCCTTGCCGAGGAAATAGTGATCCCGTTCGGTGACCGCACCGCGCTCGGCATCGGACCGCAGGTCCTGGATGTAGGTTTCGACCAGCGGCTGGTAAGCGCGCAGCGATTCCACCAGCTCCGCTTCGCGTACCACGATGCGATCAATCACCTGATCGAGCGCCGGAGAGCTGCTTGCCGCACCTGGCTGCTGCGCGGCGGCCGCCAACGGCACGGCGATCAGCATCGCCCAGAGAATCATCGCTTTCGTTCGCTTCATGTTCGTTACCCCCACTCCTTGATCTTCCCCGCCTATTCGGCGAGCTGGAAAGTGATATGGACAATCCCCACAGTATCGATCGGCTGGCCTCCGCGCCGCGCCGGTCGGAATCGGATCTGCCGAGCCGCGGCCAGCGCGGAATCGTCCAGCCCATAGCCCAGTCCTCGAATGATCCGCCGGACGACGACTTCGCCCGACGCAGTGAACAGCACCTCCACCAGAACTTCGCCTTCCACCTTGGCTGCGCGCGCCGCATCGGTGTAAGCCGGGCGCGGCTTGGCAAGGATTTCCACCGGTTCGAGACGGCCTTCCGGCTCGGGGCGCTTCGGCTTCGGTGGTGCCGTTGCGAGTGGTGGCTGTTCGCCGAACGCACCGGTCTGCACCGTGCCGCCGTTCGAGCCAGAGGCGTTGCCGCCGATGGCTACGCCCCGGCCGAATCCTGCGCTGGCCACAACGCCGCGCTCACCGCGCGCCCCGCCGGTGCCGTTGCCGTAGCCCGGCCCAGTCGGCAAATCAAACGAGCCGAGCTGTGCGACATTCGGGGTCCCGCCGGTGTAAGCCGAAGCTGGCACGCCGCGTGGGTCGCCGAAGCCGCCGGTCTGGACTTCCGCCCGCGGCCGCCGAAGCGTTGGCGTGGCTGAGCTGCCCGTTAGCAGGCGCGGGTCGAGCGCCTTGCTGGCCGCGGCAATCTGCGGTGCCTCCAAATTTTTCACCCGCACCGGTTTTTCTTTCGGCCGCACAACCGGTGAGGTGAACTTCGGCGCCAGAATTTTCCGCTCCACGGGAGCTTCCACCGCCGGTTCGGGAGGTTCTACTTTGGCTACCGCAACCGGCTCGGCCGGCTGCGGTTTGGGCTTTAAATTTGGCGGCGGAGGAACTTCGCTAACCGGCAGCAGCAGCGTAAGGCGATAATTGCGCAACGGCTCAATCGAATCCGGAAACAGGAGCGGCAGCCCCAGCAGCAACAGCACCGCCAGGCTCTGCAGGGTCACGCTGGCCGTGAATGCCTTCCACGGCGGCTGGCGATTTTCCAGCAGAGACGACGGCAGATGGTGGTAGTTCGCGCTCATGGTCATTCCCCAATATGTTCGGCTGGGCTCGCCTCCCGCAGCGCGGGACCGGTTCCCCTGCTTCCTGCGACCGAGGATGGCCGGACTCCGTCCACACTACCCGGCTATCGCACGGCGTGGAATACGCGAGTGCACTAGCGGTGCCCGAACCGACACCTGTCCGCGCGAACAGGCCCGGTTCAGCCCGTCCCTGGCCAACCAGAAGCCGGATTCAGCGAGTTGAGATCCGGAACACGCGGAGGGAGAAACTCACCACAGACCCAGCACGCGCCACCACACCAGCCCCAGCCCAAGCCACACCGCCAGGTTGAACAGCACGACCACGAAGCCCACGCGCCACCACGTTTGCAGCGACACATATCCGCTGCCGAAAAAAATCGGCGCCGGGCCGGTGCCATAATGCGTCAGGGAAGCGTTCAAGTTTGAAAAATAAGCCAGCGCGAGCGCAGCCACCAGGGCCGGGGCGCCGTTGGTCACTGCGAGCAGCAAAAACGCCGGGTAGAGCGCCGTAATGTGCGCGGTCATCGAGGCAAACCCGTAGTGGACGTATACGTAGGCGAGCACCAGAGCGACCAGCGCCGTCATGGGAGCAAGTCCGCCCAGACGTTGCGCTAGGGCGTCGGTGAAGGCCTTGATGACGCCCATCTGATTCAGCCCCTCGGCCATCATCACCAAACCGCCAAACCAGATGAAGGCGTCCCACGCGCGACGCTCTTCCAGCACGTCCTGCCAGCGCATGACGCCCGCGAGCAGCAGCAGCGAAACACCGGCGTAGGCCACAATCGCTGGATGCAGCCCGTGCCAGGGCTGTGCCACCCAACCGGCAATGACCACGAGCAGCACCGTCACCAGCCGTTTCTCGCTCGGGGCCATCGCGCCCATCGCTGCCAGCTCGCGCGCGGCCATCTGCCGGGCCTTCGGTGTGTGCTCAAGCTCCGGCGGGTCGAGCCGGTAGATCAGCCAAGGCAGTGTGAGCAGCGAGATGGCCGCCGGGATGCTCGACGCCAGCGCCCACTGGCCCCAGCTAATCTCCACATTGGCGAACTGCTTCGCGAACTCCGCGGCCAGTGGATTGGCGGCCATACTGGTCAAGAACACAGCTGCCGTGGTGCAGCCGATGTGGTAGGCGCACTGCATCAGGTATGCGCCCAGCCGCCGCGCTGTGGGGCCGGGATGTGAGCCGTAGCCTTCCGCCAGGCTGCGCGCGATCGGAAAAACGATGCCGCCGGCACGCGCGGTGTCTGAGGGAATGAAAGGAGACACAGCGAAATCGGCGCCGGCCAGCGCGTAACCCAGCCGCAGGGTGCTCGAACCGAACCAGCGGACAAACACAAATGCAATCCGCCGGCCCAGGCCCGTGGTAACCACTGCGCGCGCAAACAGAAACGCCGCAACGATCAGCCAGATGACTGGATTGGCAAACGCGGAAAGTGCCACCTGCGCAGTGACGGTCTTGGTCACCGCCGTCACCGTAATGGCCAGCACGGCCATCGCACCCATCGGCAGCGGCTGAGCGATCAGCCCAACCACCGTGGCCACGAAAATCGCCAGCAGCCTCCCGCCTTCCGCACTCACGCCTTCCGGCCGGGGCAGCAGCAGGACCAGCAGGCCCGCCGCTAGCACAATCGCCCATCGCTTCAGGAGGCTGCTGAGTTCAGGCTCAGGCTGCAGGGCTTCGGTCATGCGCTGCGCATGTTAGCGGAAACCGGGCGGAGGTGGAACCAGTTTCACCTTAGCGGCGAGAGAATTTGGCGCCGAAGAAATCGCCGGAGTTCCACTGCGGCCGTTCGCCGGCCTCGGCGACGCGATAGCCAATCAGAAAGTTGATTTTGGCGGCCGTAGCCGCCGCTTCGAAATCGAGCGCCTGGCTCATATCGTCTTTCGGCGTGTGGTAGACGGTGGTCAGATAGCGCTGGAACCGTGCCGCCGCGTCCACGCCCGGCTCAGCGGCCTTGCTGCCAGGAATGAGGAACAGTGCGGGGACGCCCTGCTTGACGAACGGATACTGGTCACTGCGAATGAAAAAATTCTGCTCCGGCGCCGAGTCCGGGCTGATTTCCAGACCCAGTTCGCGCGCGGCGGCTTCCGCGAGCAGGCCAAGCGAGGAGTGCTCGGCACCCAGTGCGACGAAATCTTTCGTTGCGATCAGCGCAGGTATAGCGTCGAGGTTGACGTTGGCGACGATGCTCTGCAACGGCACGGTGGGGTGCTGCGCGAAGTAATCTGCGCCGAGCAGGCCTTCTTCCTCGCCGGTCGTGGCGATGAACAGCACTGAGCGGCGCGGCGGTTCGGGCAGCGATGCGAAGGCGCGGGCAATCTCGAATAGCACGGCAGAACCGGATGCATTATCGAGCGCGCCGTTGTAGATGGCGTCGTCCCCGAGCGGCGCGCCGATGCCCTCGTGGTCGAGGTGCGCGGTGAAGACCACGTACTCTTCGCGCAGGCGCGGATCGGAGCCACGAAGCACGGCCACGACATTCGCGCACTCGACCGGCTCATGCCGGCTGCGCATGCGCATCCTCGCCTGTGAGGGCAGCTCGAATCCCCTCATCTTCCCTTCTGCAGCGGCGGCAAGGACGCCCTGGAGCGACATCGGCGCGCCGGCCAGCAGCCGTTCGGCAGCCGCGTGGTTGACGATAGCCATGCCCTGAATGGACGGATAGGCGCCGCTCATCCGGCCCTCGGCGTCCCGCCAGTGCAGGCTGGGTCGGCTGGCAAACCGGCGGATGCGCGGCCAGGGGAAGCGTTCTTCGTCCTTGTTGGTCCATACGGTGATGACGCCTGTAGCGCCATGGGCGACGGCGTTTTCCAGTTTTACGCTGTTTGAGCTGTAGTGCGCGCGTACGGTGGAGGAGAACGAATCCGGCGCGCCACTCAGCAGCACGACGATTTTTCCAGCGGCGTCAATGCCGGCATAGTCGTCGTAACCTTGCTCCGGCGCGGTGACTCCATAACCGGCGAAGACGAGCGGCGCCGAGACTTCCGTTGTGGTGTGCTGCGGATGACCCCGCATGACGAAGTCGTGACCAAAACGCAGCCGCTGGTCGCGCCCACCGCGCACCAGGCTGAGCGCGCTGCCTTCGGCTTCCAGAGTGACTTTTCGGAAGCCAACGCGCTGAAAATAGCTGTTGTTGTCTCCTGACGGTTCGAGCCCTAGCGTTTCAAAATGAGCCGCTGCGTAATTGGCAGCCAGCGCCATCCCGCGGGTGGCGGTGCCGCGGCCTTCGAGCGCGTCGTCAGCCAGAAAACGGGTGTGCGCGGCGATGGCTTCGGCGCGGATAGCGTCAAGCCCGGCAGCGCTATCTTCGCTGCGGCAGCAGCCCGCAAGGGAGAGCGCTCCAGCGAGCCACAGCAGCAGAGACAGCCGTGCAGGAATATGGCGGCACATCCGGTTCCTCCTCTTGACTGCAGGTCGCGGAAAGTGCAATGGAACGATGCAGGGTAGACTGCAAGGGCGGAACTGTCAATCAGGCGGGGCGTGCTGTCCGTTCTTCGACATGCTGCTGAGCACGATGATTGCAGGGGCAGCGAAATCGTTCAGCTCTGTGCCGGCAATTAGCAACGCGCTGCGCCCGCGGACGTTACACATGGAAGTCCGGGTGCGCCCGCATTCGTTAGAACGGGCCCACCCGGGCTGTGCGAGCGGGAGTTCAGTCTCGCTTGCCGTTTTTGTTGCCGGACTCCGGTAGCTCTCGCGGGGTGACGAACGCGGACGCGCCGGCCCGCGCGGCACAGCGACTCGCGCTCGGCAGGAGTTCCGTTGTACACGCCTTTCAATTTCGCTGCCGGTTCTTCTCCACGGCCCGGCGCTGCGCCAGGACTCGCACCATGCTGGTCACTCATCCCGCATCGAAAAGTGAAAGAGCGCGCGTGAAGAGAAAATCTTGCCCGTCGAAGGGCAAAATGGGCTCAACTGTTGACACCATCACTGCCACCGGCGCTGGGCAGTAGGCGTCAGGCGGGAGCTCCTCTGAGTCGAGAGTTCGGTTTGGCGCCGCCACCGCCATCGCGCCTGGTGCCGCCCTTTACCTGCGTTAATTCCCGGAGCGTGCCATGGCGTACTAAGCGTGGCGTCTCAAATTTCTTCCGCTCGAATTTTCCGGGTGCGTGCTTCCCCCCTCTCACGCTTGCTTCCTCCAGCGAACATCGAGTTTACCCACGACGAGGAATCGAGCAGAGGCGGAGACCCGTCGTCCGCCAAGTTTCAGCGGCCGGAGCATACCATCAACGGGCTTCAGTAAGAAAGGCATTGCTCCTGTGAAAGATCTTTCTTGGCCGCCAGCCGCGATTCGGCATTGCTATAATAAGCGGACGATGACTTTTCTCGAGGTTACTTTCGAACTGCAGCGGCCGCTGGCCCCAGAGCAACTGCGCCGGCTGGCTGAGTTCGCCAATACCTATGGTTTGCGACGGTTCCGCACCGACCCCCGTGACCGGCGGCTGACGCTTGAATACGACGCGTCACGGCTGAAGTCGACTGAAGTGGCGCACGTGCTGCGCCGCGCCCAGATACCCGTGGTGCGGCGCCTCGAGGCGGTTGAACTGGCCGGCGCCTGAGCGGAGAAAAAAATGGGGCTCCTGCTTGGGTTCAGGAGCCCCGCGGGGCACATTCCTTTGAAGCCCGGCTTAGGCGAGCCGGGTCATGGGGTCATCCATCCTAGCTTCCCTCTCAGAGGCAGGTGGGAAACGATCCTCATTAACCGGAAGAGCGAGCCCCTTCCCCCTCGTCCACCGAATAACGAGAATCGCTGGAACGTGCCCACACCGACCTCGGAAGCAAGTGGCTCGCCAGCCTTCCGGCGAGAGAGCAGAAAATCCCCATAGATTAAGCGACTCAGCCGACAACACTTACTGAGAATCTCCACAGCTCGGCGGGGCCCCGCTGGCACGAGGAGCCTTGCCAATATGGGAGGCCTGTTCCGCTTTGGGCCGGGCACAGCTATGTTGTCGCCTTTGCGGCAACCGCTAACTTACTCGCCAATGCTGCGTCCACGGACCAGCGTCCGCCACCCTTAACCAGCAGCGCCAACGCGAGCCCAATGGCCAGGATGTGAAACTCAAAGCCTTCACCGGCCTGATTCCCCGACCAGTTCATGAAGAATCCATTCTGCCAGTGGACCATGAACATCGCACCGGCCATCACCATGCCGATGCCCAGCGCGCCAAGGCGGGTCAGGAAACCGAAGAACAAACCGAGCGAGCCGAAAAACTCAGCGACCATCACCAGCACGGTGATTATCGCGGGCATACCCATCTGGCCGAAGAATTCAATCGTGGCCGAAAGACCTCCACCACCAAACCAGCCGAGTAGCTTTTGCGCGCCATGGGGGAAGATTACGATGCCCAATGCCAGGCGCAGGAGAATACTCACCGGGTCGTTGTCAGTTGCTATGAGTTTCCGCAGCATATTGTGCCTCCTGGTTTTGAAACCGCTTACAGGGATTCGCACACAGGAATTGGGGGTACCTGCGTCATCTATAAGATGCTACGACGGGCAACGAGGCTCCAGCGAAGTGTTCATTTATGCGACAGCGGTTCGCGCGAGCGGACAAATAAAGACTCGCGAGAAAATCTGGAGGTCAGCTAACTCTCGAAATATCTGTAAATTGAAGAGTTGATATGCGGCACGCAGCGTGCAACGCCTTTTACGGCCAAACAGAGAGACACTCGGCTCGCGCCGCGAGGAGAGACTTGACGGGGAGCCCACACGATGAGCGCACTCCGGATTGACGCGCGGTACGGCCTGTGGATTCAGGCCAAACATCCCGGGCGGACAGCCATTCTTCTGCTGACCCCTGGAGCTGGGCATTGGCGCCAACACCGCGATTTTTTCCCTGCTCAATCGGATTCTGCTGTGCAAGCTGCCGGTAGAGAATCCCGAAGAGCTGGTTGTGCTCGGCTCGCCGGGCCCGGTGCGTGGTCGCCTGACGACCGACATTGATTCCGCACGGTCATTTTGCTACCTCATGTACAAGGGCCTGCACGACAACAACCGCGTCTGCAGCGGTCTGCTGGCGCGGTATGCGGCTCCGGTCGGCGCTTCGCACGGCGGGCAGACGGAGTGCGCCGAGGGCGAGATGGTCTCCGGCAACTATTTCGACGTGCCGGGCGTGCGACCGGCGCTGGGCCGGTTGCTGACACAGGAGGACGACCTGCAGCAGTTCCTGGACAAGCAAATCGAGCTGCTGCCCGGCGAGCGTGGCCGGCTGGTGATGCAGTCATAAGCCGAACGGCCGCTGCTGACCCTGATGGCGCAGGTCGGGCTGGTAGTTCTGATTGCCTGATCGAATGTGGCCAATGTGCTGATCGCGCGGCACGGTACGGACGCGGGAGATTGGCATCCGGCTGGCGCCGGATGGCACCGCGGTTCTCCACAAGATGACCATTTCGCCGCTCGAGCAGGGCAAGGTTCGGCAGTTGTGGCAGCAGTCGCGCGACGACGGCAACACCTGGCGGGTGGTTTTTCGACGGCATCTACCTGCCGCGCAAGGCAGGGCATTAGGCCAATGCAGACCACGGGAGGAAGCGGATGACCCTGGGAATTTTCGGAAAGCGCAAGGCGGCCGAGGTTTTGGAGTATGATGGCCCGGCGGACGTGACCACCCGCGAGGTCAACCCACGCATGATTCAACTGCGGAATATCGAAAAGTTTTACCGGACCGGCTACGGAAAAACTTTCGTGCTGCGCCGGATCAACCTGGACCTGAAAGAAGGCGAGTTCATCACCATTATGGGTCCTTCGGGCGCGGGCAAGACCACGCTGCTCAGCATTCTCGGGTTGCTCGACGGCGCCTGGTCGGGAGAGTACTACTTCTTCGAGCACGCCGTTCACAAAATGAGCCTGAAAGAACGCGGCGAGCTGCACAAGCGGCACATGGGGTTTGTCTTCCAGAGCTACCACCTGCTTGACAACCTCACCGTCTATGAAAATCTCGAGCTGCCGCTCACCTACCGCAACATCAAAGCCTCCCAGCGGGAAACGATGGTCTGCGACATCCTGGACCGCTTTCAGATTGTGGGCAAGAAAGACCTCTACCCGAGCCAGCTTTCCGGCGGACAGCAGCAACTGGTCGGCGTAGCTCGCGCCGTCATCGGCAACCCCAGGCTGCTTCTGGCCGACGAGCCGACCGGCAATCTGCACACTTCCCAAGGCCGCGAAATCATGGAGTTGTTCAAAAAACTGAATCAGGAAGGCGCCACCATCGTGCAGGTTACCCACAACGAAAACTGGGCCGCCTACGGCAACCGCATCATCAAGCTGCTGGACGGGTGGATCGTGGATACATGAATGGCCGCACCCGCCGCGATTCAGCCGAGAGTGGCAGGCACACGCCCAAACGTCCACGGCAGCAGGACAGGGCGGAAGCATCCTTTGGGCGATGCGCTGGCCTGCCCCGCCGGTCGAATTCCTCTCTGTCTGTAGAAACCGCTACGACGCTTATTTCTTGCCGACCTTCGCCATGATGTGGGCGTGCCGGCTTCCCTTCCACATCACAGGGAGCAGCTGCTTCGGGTTGGTCTAGAGTCCTTCCAGAAAGGAATGGTCCGGCACGATGATCAATAGGTGCGGCTCCTCTTTGACCCAGTCAGCTACAGCTTTCGGGTCGGTAGCAGGTGAGTTGCAGCTACAGGAAAACCGCCGAATGGGACTTATTATCCAAGGCGGAAAGAAAAGGCCCCGTTGAGCAGAGTCAACGGGGCCGACGGTAACTGCTCAGAAGGGGAAGCGATTCACGCGGTTCGTTTTCGTCGCAAGTAGCCAGCCAGGGCCAGCAGCCCGCTGCCGAAAAATGTGAGCGTGCCCGGCTCGGGAGCATGTAGGCTCACTTCGCCGCTCTCCAGCGGCCCCTTCACTTCATCCCAGCTTGCCAGTACCATGGAAAGCGAAAAGGTCGAGTTGGGCCCGAAATTGGCCGGATCGAGCCCAAGATAAGCCAGCAGCGCCGGATGAACTTCCCCGGTCACCTGCCCGCTGAGCAGAAAGTGGATTGGGCCTTCGCATTCGTTGTCAAAACAGTCGAGCTGTGTCCAGTGCGTGACGTCGGAAAACTGTCCCTGGAACAGAATCGTCCCGGCAGGAATGCCGGTCAGCGCTTCGAACTCAGCGTTGGCGATGATTCTGATTTCGCCGCCCGGATAGAGCAGCGTCGTGTAGGGGTCGCCGGGATCCTGGCCCATGTACGGCCCGGTGTAAAAAATCACATCGCCCAGCGCACCATTCAGCACCACGCCCGTCGAGGAGGAAACTGAGGTCAGCGTGGACCATTCGGCTTGCGGCTCGGGCAGTGTCCCGGCTACGTACGGGTCGTTGGTGATGCGCGTGCCGCCCAGCGCCTGCGTGTGGACCACGCCTCCGGAATAACCGAAGGTCACGCCGTCAGACAGGGCGGCAGCCGGCGCAAGTGCGGCAGCTAGCGCCAGCATCAGAACTCGTCTTGCGGTTGACATGTTTGCTGTTCCCCCTTCCAAGTCGCGCTCAAAACATTTCACAACCGCAGCGAAGGATTGCAATCGGCCTGCCATAAATTTTTCTTCTAAGTCGTTGCATTGCAGCAGGCGCAAACATCGCGAAGCCGTGCGATAGCAAACTGGAAGGAGTAAAACTGAAGAAGGCTGCATATACTATAAGTTACTAACTATTTCTGTACCGCTCTGAAACAGACCATGTGCCGTTCTGAAACAGCAGCGCGCGGATCTCCTTATGTCGTCCTTGCGCGAGAATCATCCGCGTGTCCGCGTTTGCTTCGGTCTGCCCCAGCAGCCCGGGCCGTGCGGTAAGCAACTCTGCGCAGTTTGCGCGGCACATTCCAGGCTTCCGCTCATCCGGATGGAGGTCCCTCGAGCGCCGGGCGACGGACTTTTGCCCTTCCCTGTCTTGCTGTGAACTTGTATAAACTCGCCAGGCTATTCGCTGCTTTCGATGCACGGGGAATTCTCCAAGCTGCGCTGGGTCCTGCTGCTCTGGATGCTGGTTTGGGTGCCGGCCTACGCTCGCACGTGGGGCTGGGCGAATTTTCTGCTGTTGTGCGACGTGGCGATGTTCCTCACCTTCGCCGGGGTGTGGCGCGCGAATGTGCTGTTGCTGTCAAGTCAGGCGGTGGGCACTCTGTTTGCTGGAGTCATTTGGGGGCTGGACGTCGCCTGGCGGCTGGTGACGGGCGCGCACCTGTACGGCGGCACCGAGTACATGTTTGACCCCGCATTTCCGCTATGGGTACGCCTGCTTTCCGCGTTCCATCTGTGGTTGCCGGTACTGCTGCTGTGGAGTCTTCGGCGCACCGGCTATGACCCTCGCGGCTTGCTGCTGCAATCGGTCATCACCATCCCCCTAGTGGCTGTCGGCAGACTGTTTGACCCCGCCAAGAACGTGAATTTCGCCTTCGTGGATCCCCTGTTCGATCGCCAGTGGGGCCCAGCGCCGTTACATCTGGCCGTAATCTTGTTCTTCATCGTCGCCACGATCTACTGGCCAACGCACCTGCTGTTGAGTCGTTACTTACCTCGCGTGCCCAAGGTTTGGGGTGCCAAGAACTGAGGGCAACCGACTTTTCAACAGTGGGTATTTTTAGACTGTGGAAAGATTTGGTTCTGCGCCGCATAGGTAAAAGTTTTCAGTTTCCTGGAACAGCGGAGGATTCCCTTGCGGAAATGTGCCCCCTCCTGCGCACAGACTTCCTTGAACTCAGGAGATTTAGCGGGGATGGAAAAGCACTTGCGAGCTGGGAGCTGCGCTGCTGTGGAAAAAGGGTTTCGCTTGACACGGCAGGCCGGCCTAAGTAGGCTACTGCGCACATTTTGGGGCAGTACCCGTCTTGGAGGCAACGATGGCGAAAATTGTGCTAACCGGACGGATAACCGAATTGATCGGCACTCGCCGCTGGGGGCCGCAGGCACGCTACATGGTGCAAGTGGCGATGGAGCGCGAGCCCACGTCGAAAGTGCCTGTCGGCGAACGGTATTACTGTAACAGCTTCTACGTGGGAGAAGAAGAGGTTTCGGGCTTCCAACCCGGTCGCCCTGTCAGAATTACCCTCGAGCAAGACTGAGTAGTTCTCTCCCCAGGGAGATGCTCGTCCCATTCCGCAGAGTCCCGTTGCCCGGACGGGAATCTCTGCGCAGTCGTTCCTTCGCGCGGTCAGTTAACAGTTACCTAACCAGGTTCAATCTTCCAGATGAGATTGAGGTTTCGGCGTAGGATCCGGCCTTCTGGACTCTTGCAGATCGAGCAATTTGAAGGTCACGGCATTCCAACAGCCGCCATGGCCATCAGGAAAAATGCACTGAATCTTGCTGGGCAGCAGTCCTTCCGGCTGGCGGTGTGAAACCGCTTTCTGGTGCGAGGTCTTGAGCTGGCGCGGCGACAGCACCGGCGTGATTCTGACCAGCCGGTCAGCAGCAGTGGCGTGCGCTGCACCAAGAACTAGGAGCGTGATGGCTGCGTATCGTTTCATCGATTGCTGGCCGCCAAGGCGCAGTCTGTCGCCTCTGACCTTGCCTCTCCATAGCCCAAAGGCAGTGTTTTCCGGGTACCCGGGTACTAAAACCCTTATTTTTATAAGGGTTTAGCGCAAGGACCCCTCGCACAGGGCTGGAAACCACAAGGCGATGTACAGTTGCCGCTGCGTCTACCTTGTTTTCAACGAAGCGCGAACAGTTGTGGCTTTATTCCGCCGCTGCCCCCGAACCTTGTTAACGAACCGTTGGTTTATCTCGCAGGAGGCAGGTGTGGCAAGGTTTGGGGCTGTGGAAATCCTGAAGATGCACGATAGCGCAGCCCTGCCGCAGGAGTTCTTAGTCGCTCGCTTTCAAATCCAAGGCTGCCGAATTGATGCAATAGCGAAGGCCGGTCGGCTCGGGGCCGTCGGGGAAGACGTGCCCCAGGTGGGCACCGCATCGGGCGCAGCGGACTTCGGTGCGGGTCATGCCGTGACTGTTGTCTTCGAGTTCTTCGACCTTGTCGTCGCCCAGGGGCTGGTAGAAGCTCGGCCAGCCGGTGCCGGAGTCAAACTTTGTGCTGGAATCGAACAGCGGCTCGCCACAGCAGATGCAGTTGTAGGTGCCCGGTTTCTTCTCATTCCAGTACTTGCCGGTGAACGGCGGTTCGGTGCCTCCCTGCCGTGTGATGTAATACTGCTCCGGCGTCAGTTGCTTCTTCCACTCTTTTTCGTCCTTTTGCACCTTGCCGCTCATTCATGCTCCCTAGCTTGACACCATCGCGTGCTGCTCCCTAGGATATCACTGTAGCCGTTCTGCTGCGAATCAGCAGCACAGGGGAGGGTCGCATCATGCCCATTTTTGAATACATCTGCGACAATTGCGGGAAACGCTTCGAGCGCATTGTCCTGTCGCAGAGCCAGCCCATCCAGTGCCCACACTGCTCGGGCCGCCGCCACACGCAGCAGCTTTCCGTGTTTCAGACCGTCAGTGCGTCGAAATCGGTCGGCGAACCCTGCTCGGCGCCCTCCTGCGCCTGGACGCCCAAAGGCTGCGAGTGCAACTGACACAGCAACTTGCTAACTGGATCTGTTGTGGAGGATGAGCAGGGACTCGATGTGGGGCGTTTGCGGGTAGAAGTCGAACCCTTCCAGAGCAACCGGCTCATAACCCTCGCGGAGCAGCGCACAATCGCGCGCCTGATTCTGCGGGTTACACGACAGATATACGATTCGCCGAGGCCGCGCGTCCAAGATTTTGTTCACCAGCTTTGGATGCAGGCCGGTGCGCGGAGGGTCAACCAGCAGCACATCGGCCGAGTGCAGCAGGTCGAGACTCACGCGTTCGGCGGCGCCTTCGCGCACTTCGTAATGGTCTGCCGCGAGCCGCTCCGCGTTACGCCGGGCAAATTCCACCGAAGCCGGGTGCGCCTCGATGGCCACGATGCCCTGGGCCCGGTCGCGCAGCGCCAACCCGATGACGCCCACGCCCGCGTACAGCTCGACGATGCGGCCGACCGGCGGCAGGTATTCCCGTATCCGGGCGAGTACCGCCGCAAATAGCCCGACGTGGTTCTGGAAGAATCCGTCAAATGGATACGCCACGCGGATACCGGCGATTTCTTCTTCCAGTTCAAGCTTTCCCTGCCGCCGCAAGATTTTCGTAATCACCGATGCCGGTGATTGCGGATGGCTCATCGCGAGCACGAAGCCGGCGCTGTGTGCGAGGTGGCATTCCACCGCCGGAAAATCTTCGCCGTGGACGAACAGCACAGTGATCACGTCGCCGGTGGTACGGCTCTGGCGCACGACCAGGCTTTTCAGCATTGCCAGAGGAACGTTCGCTACGTTCAATCCTGCTAAAACCTCTTCCGCGGCGGCATTCATCGCCTGCGTGCCCAGCACGCAGCCGCCTTCGAGCGCAATCTTGCGGAATGGCCCGAAGCGCGCAAAGAACGCCAGCCGCAGCGCTCCATCACGCTCCGAAAAGCTGAATTCGAGCTTGTTGCGATAGCCGAACTGCTGCCGCGAACGGTGAAAGCCGGCGAGCCGGATTTCGCGCCCGGCAGCTTCCGAGAAGAGTTTTGCCAGAATGCGCGCCTTGGATTCCACCTGCGCATCGTAGGTCATCACCTGCCACGGCGAGCAGCTCAGGTAGTGCAGTTCGCGCGGCGCGACGCGCTGCGGCGCCGCAGCCAGGATTTCTTCCGGCTCGGCCAGCAGGATGCCGCGCCGGCGCCGCACGGTGCGCAGGCGGGCAACCTCGCCCGGCAGCACCCCAAATGACTGGACCACGGGGCCATGGCCGTACTGTGGGCGGCCCACGGCCATGCCCGAAGGCTCGAGCTCCTCGAAGCGAACTACGAGGGCGGCTGTTTTCCGGGTTCCCGCTCGCAGCTCCATCTGGTGCGTTCTCCTCTCCTTCGGGGACGATAACACACCTGCGGTGGTCCCCAAGCCCCGCGCACCCGGGAATCAAAGCCAAAGAATTCGCCAAGGACACGGCAAGGTCCGTGCCAAGGTGAAGCTGAGGGAGTTGCTCTTGTAAAACCTTTGGACTCTTTCAGAGGGTCCGCAAGTCCATACTTGCCGCCCTTCTTGCCTCGGCTAAAGGCACCAAGGAATCGGTCGAGCAGCACCAAATCGCGCAAAACGAAGGAAGCACATCTTGAGACGACAGGAAACCGGTAAGTGGTTCCACGCCAGCAGGGGCGCTCGGACTCATCGAGCGCATATCCGGCGAAGAC